>WNGQ01000203.1_pt1 | contig 139267 bp, 126 predicted proteins | sample 5407661 | NCBI WGS metagenome assembly WNGQ01 (sample SAMN13153382, study PRJNA577476) | soil metagenome | isolation source: 60 cm soil or saprolite under Garry oak tree replicate 2 | place: USA:California | collected 2016-06-15 | reverse complement strand
TGGAGAACGTATCGGGCCAGAATCCGGCCTTCATGATCGCGGCAACGGTGTCCCACCTCATGTGCCCGGTCTGCCCATTGCCAACGTCGAACCACACGCCGCGGCGCCGCGCGGCCAGCACTTCGGGCAGGATGTGGCCGCTATCGTCGATGATGCTGTTGGGCGGCGGCGCGAACATGTGGGTGACGATGTCGCCGCGCTTCAACAGGTCGACGAGCTTGGGAAACGGCGAGATCGTCTGCCCCATGTGGATCATCACGGGCAGGCCGAAGGAGGTGGCCACCTCTTGAGCGCGCCGAAGCACCTCGAAATCGTTGGCCCCGGCCACATCCCGCGACAGCCGCGCCTTGACACCGACAATGAAGTCGCGGTTCTTCGCGATGGCGTCGCGCGCCGCAGCGACATCGGCACGCTTGAGGTCCATCGTATCGCCTTCGGGCAGGATGCCGGCGCGTCCGATGTTGATCAGTACGCGGCCCTGCTGCGGCGCCGATCGCGCGACGCCAATCGTCTCGCCGATGCGATCGGCCCCTTGCGTTCCCGCATCGATCCACCCGGTCACACCGTCCTGCAGCACGAGTCCGGGCCCCTCGGCAGAGCGCGCGGTATGCGTGTGGACGTCGAGCAGACCTGGGACCACGAGCTTGCCGCGCGCGTCGATGGTGTCGGCTGCGTCGCCCGCGATTGTGGATTCAACCGCGACGATGCGCCCTCCCGAGATGGCCACGTCGCGGATCGCATCGAGCCTGACGGAGGGGTCGATGACGCGCCCGCCCCTGATGATCAGGTCGTATTTTGCTGCAAACGCTCTCGGAACGCGTGCGAGCATCGCCGCGCCTGTAGCGACGGCTGTTGAAAGAAACTGGCGCCGGTTCAACATCGTAGCCTCCCCAGTTTGTCTGACAGAGATGTTGGGCGCGTCGAACCTGTCTGTCAACAACTGATCGCCCACCCGACGACGAACCGCGAAAAAGGTAGCGAATGGCGGCGAAATCCAGCTCGCTACTCTCGCCGATGACCACCTCCGTCGTGTCAGTGACCCCGCGAAGGGTTTCAAGCGCGGTCGGTCCCCGAAGAATTCTCTGGATGATGAAAAAACGCTTCCTTGACACCGGCGAGCGGCTAACGTAGCGTGCTCCTGAAGCCACACGAACCATCCCCCCAACCCCTGAGGTTCTTGGCTTCGGGGTCAGGAAGTTCCCGCTTGACCCCTCCCTCCTAGTGTTGGAATGCGACATCGACAATCAGAACTTACGCCGGGCGATTTTTCGATGTTTAAGAGCGGAGACTCCGGAGGAATTGTTTTCAGTGAAAGAAGAATCGCGCATAGGAAACACGTTTGGGTTGCCCAAGTTGCCCAGTTCAGAGGGTCTCTAAAAGACGGAAGTGGTTGCAGCACCACGCCTTTTTAGATTTGCTACCTCGCTCGCAACGAGGAGGCCGTGGGTTCGAGCCCCATGCCGCCCACCAGTCCTCCAGAAAAAGCGCCGTGCTTCGGGGGACGTGTGTGCCCGCGGCTATCGTTCGATTCCGCGGACCTGCCGGGGGAGGGGGCGATATTATTACGTGGAGAGTGCGGTCGATGTGGAGCTATGCGGCGGCCGCGCGACGCGAATCCGGTGCGCGCCGCAGTTTCAGCCCGACGCGGCCGTACAACGCCGTTATGTCGGACTACTTAGCCTTGTACCGTAAATTTCAGCGGCAGGATGAGGATCTTGTCGCCTTCCTGGATCGAGATGTTGTAGCCGCCGGATTTCACCTGCGGAACTTTCAGGATAATCTTGGCCCTGCCCTGCTCTACCAACGTGGCCTTGTAGTCGTCTTTGTCGTCAGAAAGAAAGACCGCCGAAACGGTATCTTTATCGAGGTTTTCGCCGGTCAAGGTCACGCTGTCATTGACCTTGCCTGTGGCGGGCGCAACGCCGGTTATTTTCGGGGAATTCTGTGCGACGGCGCGCGGCGCCAGGAAAAACAGGAGAAACACCGCGGCAAGCAAGCTGAGCTCCTGAATCATGCGTCTGCGATCAGGGCGTATGGTTCCGTTCTCCACCCCAGAGAGGTGACCAAACCGAGAAGAGCCCGGATCATAGGCTGGATTAGTAGCCATGGATCTACCTCCAAATTGCCGGTCAGAAGGCCTTTAATTGCGGCGAAGATACGCCCGCGGCGTCAGCGTGTCAAGTGTACGTGCAGGCGAGCGGGTAGCCGGGAACTTTGCCGAATGGCTCAGCTTGCAGCCTGGCAACATGCACAGGCGCGGAAGCAGCGGCCGGGGCCGCCGGCATGTAAAATAAGGGATGCAAACGCCTAAAGGAGGAAAATGACGGTCCGGCTGATTGCGCTCGACATCGACGGGACGCTGCTCGATAGCGCCTCCGAGGTGCCAGCGGCTAACCGGCACGCCATCGAGGCCGCCGTCGAAAAAGGCATCGAGGTTGCGCTGGTTACCGGCCGGCGCTTCGATTTTGCGCTGCCGATCGCGCAGCAAATTCCCTGCCCACTCACCATGATCGTCAATAATGGCGCGTTGGTGAAGTCCAAGGATGGTGTCACGCACCTGAAACACCTTCTCCCGCAGCAGACCGCGCGGGCGGCGCTGCAGTTTCTTCCGGAGCACCGCGTCGGCGCCGCCGTGGTTTTCGACCGGCCTCGCGCCAACCAGGTTATCTACGAGAAGATCGATTGGGAGGACCCTCGGAGGAAAGGTTATTTTGCGCGGAACCGGGAATTTATCGCGCAGGTCTGCCCGCTCGAAGATTGCCTGACTGAAGACCCGATCCAAGTGATGTATAGTGGATCGGTAACCGAGATGCAAAACGTAAGCGCGGCTCTGCGCCGGGCGCCCAAGACGCTGGCGTTTTCGCTGGCGATGACCGTTTATGATCAGCGCGATTTTGCTATGGTGGACGTCATCCGCCTGAGGTGTTCGAAAGGAGCCACGCTGGCGGAATGGACGGCGCTGCGCGGCTTTGGGCGCGAAGAGGTGATGGCGATTGGAGACAACTTCAACGACCGCGAGATGCTGGAATTTGCGGGGCTTCCTGTGGTGATGGCCAACAGCGTGCCGGAACTGAAGATCTTGGGATGGCGCCAGACGCTTTCCAACGACGAAGGCGGAGTTGCCGCCGCGATTCGCGAATACGCACTGGAGAATTTCTAATGGCGCGCCTGCCCCAAAATGCACGATCCGGTGTCCCCGACGCGCGCCGTTTTGAGCGCGAGCGCTCGCGCGGAACAAAAAGTTGCGCGCGTTGGGGTGGGGCGCGCTCGCGGATGATTCCAGCTCTTCTCGCGGGAGCCGGATTTCTGATCGCCTTGGCCGCCGCGCAACCGGCAAGTGCCGATTACGCCGTGCTTCGCAGTGGGCAGCGGCTGCACATCACGGGCTGGCAAAACCTGGGCGATACGGTGCGGCTCGATTTGGCGGGCGGCAGCGTCACCATAGCCGCCGCCGACCTCGAGAAAATCGAGCCCGAGGAGGTTTTTGGCGAGAGCGCGCAACGCGAGGCCGATGTGCCGTACTCCGCGCAGATTCGGAACGCGGCGGGGACCTACGGCCTCGATCCCGCGCTCGTCGCTAGCGTGATTGCCGTAGAGTCAAATTTCAACTCGCGAGCCGTCTCGAAAAAATCCGCCCTGGGCTTGATGCAATTACGCCCGGAAACCGCGGCACAGATGGCCGTGCGGAACGCATTTGATCCGGTGCAGAACATCGACGGTGGGACACGTTATCTGAAACAGCTTCTCGATCGTTACGGCCAGGACCTTACGTTGGCACTCGCCGCCTATAATGCCGGTCCGAAACGCGTAGATTTCTATCATGGTATTCCGCCGCTGAACGAAACCCGCTCGTACATCGACCGGGTGATCGCACACTTGCGAAGCCAACCAAATCTCATGAGACAGTTCTTCCCTGAGTCCGCGAGCGAGACTTCCTCAGTCTTGGCAGCTCCGCAATCGGAAAAATAACGAATTCAAACGACGCGCGGAGTTCAGTTCTGCCGCGCCTGTTTTTGAGGCGTCAGTTCTGCGGCGTAGGACCGGGCATGGGCTAACGCATAGGTTAAGGCTGAGAACCCGGCGCGCCCGGATTTCCATTCTGAGGAGCAATCGGGATGATGCCGGGCATGTTGGTCGTACCGTTCGCACCCGGAAGGGCTGCGGGATTTGGCGCCGCGCCCGGTTGCGCCGGGGCGCTCAGCCCAGGAATGGCGCTCTGCTGGCCCGGCGCGCCGTTTGCATTCATCAGCGGATTCCAGATGAATTCCCACTCGAAGTAGGTCTTGCCTCCTTGATAGACCATGATCGAGGGCTGCTTGACTTTGCTGGCGACGCCGATCACGGAGCCGCCAAAAACCGGCGAATCGACAGATTGCAAGGGCGCGGGTTGCGTTGAGCTCACCGTTGAATTCTGGCCGCCTAGACCCGGCTGCGGCGCTCCCGATTGGCCCGGCTGGAGGCCGCTTTGCTGCGAATTTTGCGTGCTGAGCCCGGTCGTGCCGAGCGGCGATCCGCCGTTCAGATTCGGATTTATCTGACCGAAAAGCTGGCTGGCCAAGCCGGCGACGCTACCCGGCAGTTGCCCGGCGAATGCGGCGGCCACAGCCATCTCCTGCAAGGTATGGAAGTGGACGCTGCCGACGAGTTGACCGTTGGGGGTGACGTAAATCAGCCGCCAGCTACCATCAGAACTATTCATCGGCTCCTTATACGACTTGCGAAGGAAATGGACTCCTGCGGCGTTGGCTTTAGTGAGGTCCTCGAGGCTCGCCGGATATTTGCCGTTCTTCTGAAAATAGAGGCGGATGGCGCGAACGTACTGATTGCCCCGCCAAATCGCCTCCTGCTCGCGCAGCCGCCGGCCCTGCGTGAGAATATTGGGCGTGGCTGCGGAGGCCAGCAGCAGCATCGTGGCAACCAGGAAGATGGCCAGCAGGACGGCATATCCGGCTTCAGCTTTACCGCGAGTGGAGCGGATTGCGCTCACGATGGATTGGGCTCCTCCATGGTCAGCGTGGCGCGGCGTCCCGTACTGATCTCTTCCAACTCCACACTGCTATTTCCAATCTGCACCAGCCGGTAGCGTCCCAGCAAAACTTCTCCGACAGCGACAATGTAAACGTTTTCCCCTTCCATAAAGAACGCCCGGCGCACTCCCGTCCGGGCGTCGGTCACGAAACCGTAGAAAGTCGCCGGTATGGCCAGAGACGCCGCACCCGAGGCAGCGGACGGTGTGACCGGCGGCGGAGCGACAGCGACGGGCGGCACAGGGGAAACGGGGGCCGGTGCGGTGGCGCTGAAGATGTTCCGATGCGAACCCGCGTATTGCAGCTTCTTCAAACGGTTCAACAACTCCAGCTTCAGAGCGGGATTTTCCACGGCAATGGGGCGAAATTTCTCATCGGCACTGGAGACCACCGGGGCGATCTCGGGCGACCGGTTGCTTCGATAAATTACATAGAAGAAGACGGTCGCAAGCCCAGCCAGAAGGATGATCTGCTTTTGCCGGCTCGACATATCTAGCTGCGAAAATACGTGCGCAGTTGGAGATTCAGCTTCAATTGTCCCCCCGAACCGCTGGTAGCCAGGGAAAGGCCGTCGAGAACATAGAATGTATCCGAGTGCTGCAGGTCATTGACGAAACGAACCACGCTGGAATAATCCCCCTCGACCACGGCGGAGATATCCACCTGCTTAACGCCTCGTTTATCGGCTTCGTGCTGGCGGAAGCTGAGATTTTCGGCCTGCAACCCGGCACCGCGAGAGAGCGCGCCGAAATCCGAAATGACGGAGGAATAACCCGATGTGATCGGCCTGAAATTCAGCCGGAAAAAAGTATCACACTGCTGCTCAACGGCAGGCAAGGTCGTGCGAATCGTCTCGGCCCGCGTGACGTCGGCGGCCATCAGAGCGTGCTGTCGGTTGAGGGCGTTCAATTCCGACTGCGGAGTACGGTTGGCGCTGGCCATCTGCCAGTTAAAACCGGCCAAAATGATGTCCACCGCCACGACGACGCCCAGAATGGCGCGAATGATCGTTTTGGTTTTCTTCGACATGGCTTCAGGTAACGGAATAGCGCGCGTTCAACGCCATCAAGACCTGGTCCGCATCTGCGGACCGGCCGTTGGCGCGGCTCTCGCCAAGAACCTCGATATCCGAAAATGCGCCGGAATCTTCGAGCGCCTTCAGAAATCTCAACTTCCCTTCGTCGGTCTTCGCTCCTATCGTCAATTTTAATTCCAGGTGATCGTCCGCCAGTTTCGGCTCGATACTTATAACCCGCACTCCCTCCGGTAGGTTGCGTTCCAGGTCCATGAAGATCTGCGTCCAAGGAAAAGCACGCTGCGCGATCAACCCGTTCAGGAAAGCGGAGAGATCTCGACGCTGAATGGTTTCGGGGCGATTGAAGAACGATTCCAAATCGGCGCGGCGACGACGAAGCGCCTGCATGTCGCTTTCAGTTCGCGCCTGTTCCAATCGTATGGTGGTATTAGAACGCCGCATGCTGTACACATTCCAGGAGAGCAGCGCCATGGCGAGCAGACCCATACCGCCGATCATGGTCGAGAAAACGACGAATCGCCGGTTCTTTTCAAGCGGCGAGCTCGCCAGATTGAGTCGCACCTTCATATCGACATTACCTTCCCATCACCAGTTCCGCGATCAGACGCCGCTCAGGAGCCACGATAGAGCGTCCAACCAACCAGGGCATCCAGTTCTCTCTCCACCAAGGGGCGCAATTCGCTGCTGATGTGACCCTCGCTGGCGGCGGCGCTCAATAAACCGCCGACCGGACAGTGCAATTCGCGCTCCAGGAGCTCGCGAAACTCCTCGATTCTTCCCGCCAGTCCCGCCAAGCCGACCATGGCGATTCCTTCGTGCCAGGAATCCTGATAATAAGCGGCGAGCGGATAAATTTCATCGAGCAAGGCTTGCGGCGTGATCTCAGTTTCCTGAGCGGGAAGATCAACACAACGATAGGCGCAAAGGATCCCACCGCGAACGATCGCGGCCGTCATGGCTTTGCCCGCAACGCGGGCCAGCAGCGCGGGCTTGCGATCGTTGAGCAAGGGAAGCGCGGCCAGCGTCGAACTCATCACTACGCCCGGGGCCATACCCACAGACTCCAGCAGTTGCTCATATTCGCGCACGATACGCAACCGGGCCAGCGCGGTAACAATATCGACGCCCTCTTCGCGGGCGGGCTGGCGCATGAAGGAGACCACGGTCTCGTCCGGTTCAAACGGGACGCTCTTCTTCAGGCGCCATCGCAATAAGGGCAAAGCTTCATGGACCGCGCGAGGGAAAGTATCGAAGTGCAAGACGAAGACGCGAATGATCGGATCGGGTAAGAAGAGCGCTACGTCGCGAGTCTTCGCGTGTATCCGGGCAAACACCTTTTCTATTGCAGAACGGACCTCCGCGGGATTGGACAGGTTCGATTCCACGGCGCTCGGCTGGATGGCTCCAGGCGCGAGCGGCTCAACTGCCAGGAACTCGACTCCAGCGCCTCCACGACTCCAGCGTGCCGCAGCAATATAACCAGCAGCTATTTCGCAAGCGATCAGCGGATGGGGGGCAACATCCAACCATTGCGCAAAGCGGCGAACCGCCGCACTTCGATAGACCCCTTCGCGAATTCCTTCAGCGGTTAACATGAGCGATAAATGGCTCCCGGGACTGTCTGGCGTGCCGTGGCACGTCTCTTCGTTTGAGATGTGCTTCGGGCCGTTTCATTCGATGAAGGTGACCTTGTTAATTTCTTTCAATGTCGTGACGCCCGCACGTACTTTCTCCAATCCCGAATCCCGCAGGAAGGTCATTCCCTCTTCTCGCGCCGCTCGCTTGATTTCGGACGTGGGACGCCGCCCAATGATCATTTCACGGATGCGATCGGAAAGGTCCAGCAGTTCGGTAATTGCCGTCCGGCCGTGGTATCCAGTGCCCGAACATTCCAGACATCCCGTCCCTTCAGCAAAGGACACCGGGCCCCAGAGGTCCGGATCGAGACCTGCTGCGCGCAATACGTCGGCAGGGTATTGCAGCGGCTTCTTGCAGCTTTCGCAGACCACCCGGACCAGCCGCTGCGCCATGATGCAATTCAGGGAGGAGACAAAATTATAGGGCTCGACGCCCATATTGATGAATCGTCCGATGACGTCGGTGACGTTGTTGGCATGCACAGTGGTAAAGACGAGGTGCCCCGTCAGCGCCGATTGAATGGCGATTTGGGCGGTCTCTTCATCACGGATCTCGCCGACCATGATTTTGTCCGGGTCGTGCCGCAAGATGGAGCGCAAGCCGCGCGCAAAGGTAAGGCCTTTTTTCTCGTTTACAGGGATTTGCGTGATTCCCCGCACCTGATATTCCACCGGGTCTTCGATCGTGATGATTTTATCTTCGTCCGTTTTGATCTCATTGATGGCGGCATAGAGCGTGGTCGTCTTGCCGGAACCCGTGGGTCCGGTAACGAGAACCATGCCGTAAGGTTCGCGAATGTAGCGGCGAAATTTGCGCAATTCTTCATCCGAGAAGCCCACCACTTCCAGGCTGAGATTGTGGAATTTCTCCGAGAGCGTCTCTTTATCAAGCACGCGAAGGACGGCATCTTCGCCGTGAATGGAAGGCATGATGGAGACGCGGAAATCGACGAAGCGCCCCTTATAGCGCACCCGAAAGCGGCCGTCCTGCGGCACGCGGCGTTCGGCAATATCCAGTTCGCTCATCACCTTGATGCGGGAGAGAATGGTGGAGTGCCATTCTTTGGAAATGGGCGGCATAGCATGCACGAGAATACCGTCAATTCGGTACTTCACAATGACTTCGAGGTCCCGCGCTTCGATGTGGATGTCACTGGCGCGCCGCTCCAGCGCAGTAAAAATCACCGTATCCACAAGACGCACGATCGGGCTGACCCCGCCCTCCTCCGTGAGCCGTTCCGCGAAGAGCGCCTCTTCACTCTCTTCTTCATCCTGGACGACCTGGAGGGTAAAGGCCTCGGTGGCCTGCTCGAGCACCCGCTGTGATTGCTCGGTGCGCTTGAGCAGATCGCTGATTTGCGTGGGCGTAGCCACCTTCAAAACCAGTTTCTTTCCCAAAAGCAGCGGTAATTCGTCGCTCAACAATACGTGGCTAGGGTCGGCCACGGCCACGATCAGCTGATTTTCGTGCGCCTCCAACGGAACAAAATTGAAACGAAACATCAACTCCGCGGGGATGCTGCGAAATAATTCCGGGTCGATGCGGACTTCGTTCAAATCCACAAACGGACAGCGGTAACGTTCCGCCGTGCTCCGGGTGCGTTCGCGTTCCGCATGCACATCCTGGAGCGCCGAGGAGGCCACGTTGTAGTCACTGGTTCCCATACACAATCACTCCGCCACGCGCTAGCCGGGCCCAGCGCCCACTGAGAAGGAGAAAATAGGAAGGTAGAGCGAAATCAATATGAAGGCTATCACAATCGCCATGAAGACCAAAATCGCCGGTTCCACAACTGCGATGAGAGTTCCGATCCGTTGGTTGGTTTCGTCCTCGTAGAATTCGGCCACGCTGCCAAGCATCGGAGAGAGCGCTCCGCTGGCTTCTCCGACCTCGATCATCTCGATTCCCATGGCCGGCATCAGTCCAGTACTCCGCAATGCAGCATGCAGCGATTGTCCGTCGCGCACCAGTGCGGATGCCTCCTGTATAGCCGAGGAGACGAGCCGGCTGCGCACCGACTCCGCAGAGGTGGATAGCGCCCCGACGAGCGGCGTGCCGCCCGCAAGTAGTGTCGATAAAGTACGGCAGAACTGGGCCACCTGGAATTTTATCCACGTTTCGCCGACAAGGGGCAATTTCAATTTCATGCGATCAACGGCCGTGCCACCTTTATCAGTTCTTGACCACAGGAAGACGCCCAGAGCCCCCGCGAGCAGCAAAGCAAGCGCGATGAGCACGTCAAATCGATAACTCACTGTGATGGTCAAGAGTAAACGCGTCACGCCCGGCAATGGCACGTTCATGTCTGAATAGAGCTTTGCGAATTGGGGCACAACGTAAGTGACCAGGTAGGTCACTATGATCGTGGCAACCGTGACCAAGATCGTTGGATAGATCAACGTGGCAATGAGCTTCTTTTTGGCGCTGGTAGACAGTTTCTGATAGGCAATGTAGTAGTCCAATACTCCTGAAAGACTTCCGCTCTTTTCGCCGGCCAAAATGGAAGTGACGTACACCTTGGGAAAGAGTCCCTGTTGGTCAAGGGCTTCCGAGAGCGCGGCCCCTTCGCGTACTTTATCGCGGACGTCCCTAAGCAACGGCTGCAAGCTGGGCGAGGCGGCACGCTCCGCAAGCAGGTCCAGAGCCTTCAGGATGGGAAGGCCTGCTTTGATCAGGGTGTTAAATTGCTGGTTGAAGATCAGAAAATCGGAACTCTTGAGAAGCCGCCCCTCGCGGTGTCCCAGCGTTCGGCCAAGCAAACCACCCCGCGGCTGCACGGAATAGACGTATAAGCCCCGGTCGGAGAGCTTCTGGCGGGCCTCAGCAACCGACTGCGCGGCTTCCACATGGGAAAAGACACGCCCAGCCGGATCCGCCACTTTGCATACAAACTCTGCCATGGTCTACCAGTCTACCTCATACCCGTGCGGACCGGAACGCCGGCGTCGCGGACGATGTTCTTTGTTCTCAATAGCTGAGCGGCAACAGCAGGCGGGAAATCCCTCTATTTTGGCTGTTCCACAATGGCAACTCCAGGAGGCGCCTGAAATCGGAACAGCGATTCTGCCAAGGGAAGGTTTTCTTGCCAATTTCCGAAGCGGTATTCCAGTTCGATTCCGCCCGGTTGCAAGACGCGAACGTCTGCCAGTTCCCCGCTCTCGGGGTTGACTTCCAGAAGCACCTGGTCGAATTGTTCGTCAACCGGGGCTATAGAACCGTCGGCATTCTCTTCGGTGGAGCCGTTTGCCTTCGGCTTCTCGCCCCGAGGAAGGCAGCGCAATACGACGTCGCCCTGCGATCCGGGATTTTCCGCGCTTAGATCGAGGCTTTGGCAGAGCTGAGAAAGCTTCACCTTGCCCGTCAGCAAGGCAAGTGGTGTACGCCAATCCGTGCTTTGCTTCATAGCAGCGCGCGTCACAGTATGATCGGAGGGAACGTAAAACCACACCGTCTTGCCATCGGAAATGAAGAGCTTCTGTTCAGGCGCCTCATATTCCCAACGCATTCGACCGGGCCGGCTGAAGTAAACCTTACCGGATTCGGCTTGTAAGCCTTGGCGGCTATCGCTGTACCGTTCGAGAAAAATGGCTTGAAGTGTTTTGGCGTCGTGATAGCGCGCCTCGAGGGCGCGAGCGGCGGCCGCGGCACGCCGACTAATATTGGCTTGGGCAGGGTTGAGGGGACCGATGGTCAGCAATGCGCTAGCGAGGAAGAAAATTACCGTCTGCTTCACACTGCCAGTCTAGCAGACTGCTCTTGAAAAGCCCCTTCCGCGAGGGCCTTAGCACAACACTCTTATTGGATTGGAGGGTCGGACACCCCTGCGCTCGCGGTTAGGTTCACGCGGATCACGTTGGTCTGATCTGTGTAGAAATGCCGGTCGCCGGTCGTACCGGGCGTAATCGGGTCGGCGTTTGCGGAGTATGCCTGGGCATTGCCGTTAGCATCAGTGGCTACAACTGTGTACGTGTAGAGGAATCCGCTTTTTACTCCAGTGCTCAAAACAGAGTCGATCAAGCCGGCCAGCGAGGCGCTCGGGGTGGCCGGATCGCCGCCAAGAGCTGCTAGGGATGGCGCAAAGCCAACGCCATAGGTCGTATTGTAGACGACGCTGGCTGTGGTGATGGTTCGCAGGTTGGCGACAGCGCCTGCTTCATTGGCACGCATCTTCGAGCGGATGAAATTCGGAATGGCGATGCCCGCGATAACCATGATGACCGCCACGACGATCAACAGCTCGATTAAACTGAACCCAGCTGATCTCTTGCCGCGCCTGCTGCTTGCCGTTTTGTTTTTCGAGGCTTTCATTTGAGACCTCGCCGCGATGCCGCTTTGTAAGTGCGAAGGTGGAAGCTAAACAAGCCGAGGGAGGGAGCTTGCGCTCCCTCCCCCGCTCGGATTCGTTATCCAATCGGGGTGCTGGCGGAGTTTGCACCCGAACCGGAGGTGTTCACGCGGATCACCCCGGATTGATCGGTGTAATACATATTCTGTCCGGTCGTGGCCGCGGTAATAGGGGTAGCCGTAATCGAGTAAGACTGGTTTAGCGAGCCAGCCGTGAACACAAACGTGTAGCCGCTCTTGGTCCCAGCCGACAGCACAGAGTCAATCAGGTCCGCCGAGGTGGAGCTGGCTGTGCCGCCAGACGCCATCGGCCCCAGATTGGTGAGCGCCGCTGGAAATTGGTTATAGTTCGTGGAATAAGCGATGCACGCTGTATTCAACGTACGCAGCGAGCCCACCGCCGAAGCTTGATTGGCCGCCATTTTCGACCGCAACAGGTTGGGAATGGCGATTGCGGCGATAATCAGAATAATCGCCACCACGATCAAAAGCTCAATTAACGAGAAACCCTTCTGTTTGTTACGCATGATGTCTCCTTCAGGCATTTAGGATCCCGCAACCGCAATACGACAGGTGCAAGTCCCATACCATGTGGGGTGGGAAGGGTTTATGGATCGAACACAAAACTCCTAAGCCTTTAGGAACGAGTTAGTTAGGGTGGACAAGGGCATCTGGGATCCGCTTAGGACGCCATCCGTTTTGCCAATGGGACTGTGAAAATGCCAAAAAGTGTCATCGGCTTGAGCCGCAAAAGGTCGAACTGTCAACGTGGTAAGCACGTGCGCCGCGGGTCCCGGCTGCGACCCACACCGTGCATCGGGAGATTCCATAACCGAATGAACACTGCGTCACTTCAGGCTCCCGCCTATCCTATTGTTCTTCGATAACGTTCTCTTTAGACTCAGGATTCGGTCGGAACTGCAGGAACGGCACGCGCAAGTCCTTCAAAGGATAGATTTGCTTTGGGCGAAAAACTAAAGGGCATTTTTCTCTCAGCTGGCTTCGTGGTCGTGGTCGCTTTTATCGCCCGGATGGCGTATTGCTACTACGATCTTGGAATTCAAGGCGCTACGTTGCCAGCCAATCTTCATTACGGAGGCGAAACGGGCGCAATAGCGGCGGCCATTGCCTCGGGGCGTGGATTCAGTTCGCCGCTGCCGCTGCCGGGCATTAGGTCGGGGCCAACCGCTTGGCTTCCCCCGATTTACCCCTATCTTCTCGCCGGCATTTTCAAGCTCTTCGGAATTTTCACTTACAAATCAAGTCTTATCATTCGCAGCATCGACATGGCTTTCTCGGCCTTCACCTGCTGGCCGGTCTATGCCATCGGAAGGAGAGCATTCGGCAGAACCGCCGCAATATTATCGGCATGGTTCTGGGCACTTCTGCCAGATGGAATTTTCTACTCTGTTATTTGGACCTGGGACACGGCACTGGCCGGATTATGTATGGCCCTCCTGTTTGCGGCGACTCTGCAGATACGGGGGCGGAACCGGCTATCATGGTGGATCGGCTACGGCGCACTTTGGGCTTTCGGCGCGATGGTCAATCCGTCCGTGCTTTCCGTGCTTCCTTTTCTGGCACTCTGGGCCATCTGGCCTTTGCGAGAACACTTTACCCAAGCCATAAAGCTGGCGCTGATGGCCTCCGTCATCTTCATGGCCGGAATTGCGCCGTGGAGCATTCGCAACTATGTTGTCTTTCACAAATTCATTCCTTTCCGGTCTAATTTTGGGCTGGAGCTGTGGTTAAGCAATAACCCGGGAGTCCCAGACACCTGGGCCGGCTTCATGCACCCTACCGAAGATCCACAGGAAGCCGCTAAGTACGTGCGAATGACGGAAATTCCCTATATGGAGGAAAAACAGAGCGAGGCCTTGGCATTCATGCGCACACATCCGCGAGACACGATGCGCTTTTTCTTTCGGCGCTTTGCCGACAACTGGCTAGGAGTCTGGGATGCGCCCGCTGATTTGTGGAATTACATGCCACCTTTCTTGAAGGCGACGCTGGTCTGGAATTGTCTGTTCTCAGTATTGTCATTTGCTGGTGCGCTCTTTGCTCATCGCGCACGAAGTGAAGCTGCGCTGCCGTTTGCGGCTGTTATGCTGATGTTCCCTGTAGTTTTTTACGTGACGCACACGAACGGGCGTTATCGCTACCCGATGGATCCCATCATGGGCATCTTGTGCGTCTTCGCAATTGTTTACCCACTCTCACGGCTAAGGAAACGCAGTTTTGCTAAATTCTGGATAGCAGATTCGGTAACCAGCGCCTCTGAGTTCACACGCTAAACTTACGCATTTGAATTTACGCCGGTCGCAAGAAATGGGCTCCCCAGTCCAGAGCACTCCTCAGCCTAATTGGCTGGGATGAGAGCCAACGACGCGTGGAAAAGGCCATTCATGCGGGATAAAGTTGGGCTACCAGGGAAACTGAGCCAGATCTTCTGCTCGGTCGGCTTTATCGTTATCGTGGCCTTCCTCGCCCGAATGGCGTTTCTCTACTATTATTTTCATTTTATTGTGCAGTGGGTGGTCCGCGACAATCTCCCGTTTGGTACTCTCGCAGGCGGCTACGAGGCTGGAGCCGTGGCGGCGGCAATTGCCCAAGGCCGTGGATTTAGTTCTCCGTTGAAAGTGCTCCAGACGGGGCCGACGGCTTGGTTCACTCCGATTTACCCTTACCTTCTAGCGGGGATTTTCAAGGTTTTCGGCGTATACAGCTACACGTCCAACATAGTGATTTGTTTTGTCGACAATGTCTTTTCCGCGTTCACGTGCTGGCCGATCTATGCCATTGGGTCAAAGGCATTCAGTAAACGCATTGGAGCAGCCGCCGCATGGACTTGGGTACTTTTTCCTATGTCGCTGTTCTTTTCCACGGTTTGGGTCTGGGACACGGCGCTGTCGGCACTCATGCTGACCCTGATTGTCGCGGCCACGCTCCAACTGCGCGGCTCCGAACGCCTGAGTTCCTGGACCGGCTATGGCGCGCTTTGGGCTGCCGGAGCGATGGTCAACCCAACCGTCATTTCGATTCTCCCTCCTCTGGCCCTTTGGGCTTTGTGGCCCCTGCGGCGGAGGCTTGCCACGGCAGGCAGGCTCGTCCTTGCATCTTCACTGATCTTCGCTGCCGGAATCGCACCTTGGACGATCCGCAATTATGTCGTCTTCCACACGTTCCTCCCGTTCCGTTCTACTTTTGGGCTCGAACTTTGGCTGGGCAATAATCCTCTAGTTCCTGAGTTATGGTCGCGTGACCTTCATCCCAATGATGATGCGTGGGAAGCCGCGAAATATGCTCGCATGGGCGAAATTCCCTATATGCAAGAGAAGCAGCACGAAGCGCTGCTTTTTATTCGTACCCACCCGGCCGATGCCATGCGGTTTACTTTTCACCGCTTCTTGGATCATTGGATAGCGATGTGGGTTTGGCCCTCAGATATCTGGAACCGCATTTCTTTGCAGACGAAGCTGGGCATTTTGGGCAACTGCGCATTCGCTTTGCTGTCATTGGTGGGCCTGCTCCTTGCTCACCACGAACGGAATGAGACCGCGCTACCCCTTGCTTCGGTCATGCTCTTTTTCCCGCTCGTCTTCTACATCACACACACATCGCTCCGCTACCGTCAACCAATGGATCCGATTATGCTCGTTCTCGCGGTCTATGCGCTTGCGTATCCAGTGACTTATTTGCTCAAGCGCTTTGCCGGGCTTGAAGCCCGCATCCCCGCGACCCACACCACGGACTAGCGGGACGCCGTAAGCTCCCAAATCGAAATCGGTGATCGGCCTTACGTGATGTTGTATTTTTTGGCGTAGTGGCGGTAAGAACGGTAGGACATTTTGAGCAATTCCGCGGCACGTGTTCCGACGCCGCCCGAAGCTTCCAGCGCGGCGAGAAGGTAGGCCCTCTCCATATCCTGAATGTAATGTTCCAGGTCGAGGCCGCCTTCGGGAAGTACGGGGCGCCCGTTCTTGGGAAGTTGCGCGGCGGTTGCACCCGAGGCGCCGTAGCGAATCTTTTCAGGCAGCACGGCCAGAGAGATCAATCGTCCGGTCTCCAAAGCCACCGATCTCTCCATGGTATTTTCCAGTTCACGAACGTTGCCCGGCCAATCATACGCTTCCATCTGCGCCATCGCAGCAGGCTCGATGCCCTCGATTGGCTTCTCCATGCTCTTGCGAAAGCGTTCTAAAAAGGTGCGCGCCAGCAAAGGAATATCGTCGCGGCGCTCGCGCAACGGCGGCAAGTGAATCGGGATGACACTCAGGCGATAGAAAAGATCCTCGCGAAATTCGCCCGCGGCTATGGCCTTTTCCAAATCGTGGTTGGTAGCGGCAATTACGCGCACGTCAATATCGATCTCCTCGGTGCTGCCCAGAGGCCGAACCTTGCCCTCCTGCAAAACACGATACAGTTTCACCTGCATCGTCGGGCTCATGTTCCCGATCTCATCGAGAAAAAGCGTCCCGTCGTGCGCCGCCTGAAACAGCCCCTGGCGATTTTCGTTCGCACCTGTAAAGGCTCCCTTTAAGTACCCGAATAACTCCGATTCCAGCAGCGTTTCCGGGAAAGCGCCGCAGTTCACGGTAATAAAGGGCGCCTGGGCGCGGCTGCTATTTTCGTGAACCGCTCGGGCCACCAGTTCTTTGCCGGTCCCGCTTTCCCCTGTAATCAGGATGCGGCTGGACTGCGGGGCCACGGTGGAAATCAGATCAAAAATGGCGCGCATATTGGGGCTTCGGCCGATGATATTGTCGTGCCCAGTGAACCGCCGCAGTTCCCGGCGCAAATAGCCGGCCTCATTTTTGAGTCTGAGGTTTTCCTCCACCTGGGCAACGGCGCGGCGCAACTGGTCCACCAATTCGTGGTCCTTGATGACATAGCGATCGGCGCCTGCGTTAACGGCCGCGATCGCCGTCTCCACCGTCGGCACGCCCGTAATTAAGAGGAAGACCGTGGAGGGAGCCACTTCCTTGGCATAGGCGAGAAGATCGACGCCGCTCATATCGGGCATGCGGATGTCAGAAATAACGATGTCGAATAACTTGGATTCCAGACTGCGGCGCCCCAATTCGCCGCTCGTGGCGATCTCCACGCGGTGGCCATCCTTTCGGAAAGTGATCTCCAGGAGTTCGCAGATGGAGCGCTCGTCGTCGACGATGAGGATGTTGGCCATTCTAAGCCACCCGCGGCAGTTCGACGGTGAATTCGGCTCCGCGGTCTTTTTCTGATGTGACCGTTATGCGCCCGCTGTGAGCGTGTACGATCTGGTAAACAATGGCCAGACCTAACCCGGTTCCTCCCACGAAGCCCGATTGCAGCGGCTCGAATATCTTCACCCGCTGAGCGGGATCGATGCCCATGCCGGTGTCGCGAAAGCGAATGCGCACCCAGAAGGGAGCCGTTTCCAGCTTTACCGTTAAGGTCCCGCCCGCGGGCATGGCGCGGAGCGCGTTGTCGCAGAGATTCCAAAACACCTGCTTGATGCGATTCGAATCCGCTCGAACTCGCACCGGCCGGGCCGCAAAGATACGTTCAATGCGGTATTTGCCTTGCCACTGCGGATGCCTTTCGAGCAGAGTCAGCGTTTCGTCCAGCAATTCCGAAAGATCCGCATCGGCGAATTCATAGCTCTTTTCCCGGGAGTAATTCAGAAACTCGCTGATGATGCGATTGAGCCGCTCCGACTCGCGGCTCACAATGTCCACCAGGTGTTTTTCATCCTCCTGCAAAGGAACCATGCGCCCCAATTCTTTCACCGCTCCCGCCATGGCCGTCAGGGGCTGGCGTATCTCGTGGGCAATTGCGGCGGAAAGCCGTCCAAGGGCGGCCATCCGTTCCTTTGTGGCGACCTCCTGCTCGAGCCGTTTCAGCTCGGTGAGGTCCTGGAAATTGATGACGTAACCTGCCCCCACACGTTCCGCCGTCCTAAGAACCGATACCGAAAGACCGAGGTAGCGTTGCTGGCCAGCGGGGGTACGGAAGTCAACCTCGTGTCTTTGAGGCAGCGCACTTTCTTCGCAGCTCTCCGTCAGTTGCCAAATCCCCGGCGCAACTTCCATCAATTTATGCCCGCGCACCTGATCGAATTTCAGCCCCAGAATCTCTTCTCCTGTCCGATTGAGCAGCCTCAGCCGCCCCTCCAAGTCGGTGGTGATCAAACCACCGCGCATGGAATGAATGATGTCCTGGTTAAAAACCTGAAGGTCCTCTAACTCGCCTCGTTTGATCTCCAGTTCCGCGCTTTGGCGCCGGAGGTTTGCGGTCAGCAAGCTCGACAGGTACCCGACGGCAAAAAATGCAAACAGGTTGCTAAAAATCCAGGTCTGCAGTGTTTTGCCGCCGGGCATCGCCAGCGCCGTCCGCGGCAAGACATCATAGAAGACCAGCTCGACCATGCCTCCCAGAAGAATGAAGCTAAATCCGGCCACCAGAAACGTGGCGCGGCGGGAAAAAAGAATGCTGGCGACGATAATGAGCAGCAAATAGAGCGAAATAAAATGGCTTTCGTGACCCCCGGTGACATAAACCAGCCCGGTGACCAACAGCAAATCGCAGACAATCTCAAGCGGGGCATGCCAGCGGGCGATGGGCACCCAGTGCGAAAGGATCACGTAAAAAAGGGCCAGCGTATACCAGAGAATAACCAGAGGAACGAAATAACGGAGTGGGACAGCGACCTGGGTATACTGCTCGAGAACAATAACGATTCCCAGCAGCAGGGTGATTACAAGAAAACGAACGCGGTTAAGCCAGCGGAGCCAGTCGCCTAAATTCTGATTTAGCGCCATCGCAGCACCAGAGGTTTGGGTGCAAAGCTCTCCTTGCAAATAGCCCGATGCTCCGCTCGTGGCACGCCGGCTCTCGCTCGTTTTCGCGTGGGCCACGCCGCTTCGTTTTTGGTATGTGAAATCGCGTTAATGTCCGCCGGCCAGCTTGCCAATCAAGGAGAAGAGCGGCAAGTACATGGAAATAACGATACCGCCCACCACGACGCCGAGAAAAATGATCATGGCCGGCTCCAGTGCTGCGAGCAGATCCTTCACCGCTGCGTCGACCTCTTCTTCGTAGAAGTCAGCAATTTTTTGCAGCATCGCATCCATTGCGCCCGTCTGCTCGCCTACTCCGATCATCTGCGTGACCATGCCCGGGAATACGTTCGTCTCCTTGAGGGGATCCGCAAGGTTCTTACCCTCCTCCAAAGACTTACGAACGTGATTGAGAGCCTTTTCGATCACGGCATTCCCTGCCGTTCGGGCCGTGATATCTAGTCCCTCGAGGATGGGCACGCCCGAAGAAATCAGAGTTCCCAGCGTGCGCGTGAAGCGCGCCACGGCAATCTTGCGCAAGAGAATGCCCACTAGCGGCAACTTCAGGAGCAAACCGTCCAGAATGTAGCGGCCTTTCTCCGTTCCGTGCCAGAGCTTTATGGCAATGACCATGCCCGCCAAAAAGACCACAATCAGCAACCCAAAGATGCTCCCCACAAAATTGCTCAACGCCATCACAATCCGCGTAGGTAGCGGCAGGTCCACGCCCAGTCCCAGAAACAACGTGACAATAATCGGCACGACCTTCCATAGCAGAAGAGTGATAACGCCTCCGGCGACAAGCAGGACGGCCACGGGATAGACCAGCGCCGACTTTACCGCCCTCTTCAGCTTCACATTTTTTTCAATGTAGCTCGCGAGCCGCTGGAGAATCGTATCCAGGATGCCGCCTGCTTCTCCCGCTTCCACCAGGTTGACGTAAAGAGCGTCGAAAACTTTGTCGTGTTGCCGCATCGCCGCGGAAAGAGTCGCGCCACCCTCCACCGACGCGCGCGTGGTCGTCAATACCGTCTCAAACGTCTTGTTCTCTTGTTGTCCGGCTAGAATTTCCAGGCACTGCACGAGCGGTAACCCAGCATCGATCATCACCGAGAATTGGCGTGTGAATACCGCTAAATCCTTGGCATTCACGCCAGGCTTGAAGGTGGGTAAGTTGAATTCCTTACCCTTCTCGGAGAGCTTACTGACTTTAATTTGCTGTCGCCTGAGCAGGTTGACCAGCTCGGCCTTATTATTGGCGGCTTGTTCCCCGGTCACGGCGCCGCCTGACCGATTCGTGCCGCGATAGACATAAACCGGCATCCTCTTCCCTCCTCACCTGATCCTTGATCCAGAGCTCGGTTCAGGGCCCAACTGAAACATCAGCGTCGCGCCGGTACGGGCGCACGCGCGCCAGCGCCGACCGGGCTGGCCACACCGCGGTTGATCATATCTTGCAATTCGTCGGGATTGGACGAGCGAGAAAGCGCTGTTTCCAGAGTAATTAACTTGGCCGCGTAGGCGCTCGACAGCCCCTGGTTGAAGGTCTGCATGCCCGTCTGCCCCGTACCGGTTTGCATCGCCGAGTAGATCTGGTGGATTTTGTCTTCGCGAATCAGGTTGCGAATCGCGGAATTGGGAATCAGTATCTCCATGACCATGATCCGGCCGCGCCCATCCGCCCGCGGCAGCAGCGCCTGGCACAGGACACCTTCGAGAACCAGGGATAATTGAGCCTGAATCTGCGCCTGCTGGTGAGCCGGAAACACGTCTACGATTCGAGTGATGGTGGAGATCGCGGAGTTGGTGTGCAGGGTTGCGAAGGTCAAATGGCCGGTCTCGGCAATGCGCAACGCCGACTCAATGGTTTCCAGGTCGCGCATTTCTCCGATGAGCACTACGTCTGGATCTTCGCGCAATGCCGCGCGCAACGAATTGGCGAAGGAATGCGTATCGGCATGCACCTCGCGCTGGTTGACCAGGCATTTCTTATGGTTGTGCAGAAATTCGATGGGATCCTCAATCGTGATCATGTGCTCTTCGCGCTCGCTATTGATCTTGTCGAGCATCGCCGCCAAGGTCGTCGACTTGCCGGACCCGGTGGGACCGGTTACCAGCACCAGGCCGCGCGGCTTGTCACACAACCCCTTCACCACCGCAGGCAATCCGAGCGTGTCGAAACTCTTGATTTCCCAAGGAATGGTCCGAAATACCGCACCGCACGCGCCGCGCTGATTAAAAAGATTGCCGCGGAAGCGGGCCAGATTCTTCAAGCCGAACGAAAAGTCCAGCTCCAGATTTTCTTCAAAGCGATGTTTCTGGGCGTCGGTCAATACGCTATAGGCGAGCGCCTTGGTATCCGCAGCGGTCAGAGGAGGCATATCCAGTGGCCGTAATTTGCCGTGGACACGCACCCGCGGCGGACTATTCGTGGATATATGCAGATCGCTGCCCCCCATCTCGATCATTTTCTTGAAGAGCTCGCTTAGTGTGATGCCTTGCATGACACCATTCTCCTCACAGCACGGTTTCGCGCAGAACTTCTTCCAGATTGGTCAGACCTGCGGCCGCTTTGATTAAACCGCTGCGCCGCAGCGTGATCATGCCGACATCAAGAGCCTTCTTCTTCAGCTCCAAAGCGGAAGCGCCCACGAGAATCAGTTCCCGCAATTCATCATTGACTTCCATCACTTCGTAGAGTCCGACGCGGCCCTTATAGCCATTCTTATTACAGGTGCCGCAACCCTTCCCTTCGTAAACGGTGGTCTTTTTGGCTTCCTCCGGGCTGAAGCCGGCATCGAGCAGCGTCTGCTCAGGAATTTCCAAGGGCTCCTTGCAATTCTGACAAATTCGCCGCACCAATCTTTGGGCGCAGATCAAATTTACAGATGTGGCTACCAGAAAAGGCTCGATACCCATATTCATTAGCCGGCTGATGGTGGAGGGGGCGTCGTTCGTATGGAGAGTGGACAAAACCATATGGCCGGTTAGGGCCGCCTTGACCGCGATTTCAGCCGTTTCGAAGTCTCGGATTTCGCCGACCAGAATGATGTTGGGGTCCTGGCGCAAGAAGGCGCGGAGGGCGGAAGCAAAATTCAGCCCGATCTGGTCCTTCATCTGCACCTGGTTGATGCCAGCCAACTGAAACTCGACCGGATCTTCCGCTGTCATGATATTCGTGTCGGGCGTGTTCAGGCGGGCCACCGAAGAATAAAGCGTATTGGTTTTGCCCGATCCCGTTGGGCCTGTGACAAGTACCATGCCGTAGGGCCGCAAGATCGCTTTCTCGAACTTAGCCAGGGATTCGGGCTCAAACCCCAGTTTGGTCATGTCCAGCCGGAGATTTTCCTTATCCAGCAAGCGCAGGACGATTTTTTCGCCGAAGAGCGTGGGGACGGTGGAAACGCGGAAGTCGAGCTCCTTGATCCTGCCGTCTTTGCGGTACTTGATCATGATGCGGCCGTCTTGAGGAAGCCGCTTCTCGCTGATGTCCAGCTTGGCCATGATCTTGATGCGACTGGCGATGGCGTCTTTCAATTTCAACGGCGGCGTCATCACGCTCTGCAAAACGCCGTCGACGCGGAAGCGCACGCGCAATTCGCGCTCGTACGGTTCAAAGTGAATGTCGCTGGCGCCCCGCTTTACCGCGTCGGTGAGAACCAGATTGACCAGCTTGATGATGGGCGCTTCCTCGGCGGCTCTCTCCAGATCCGCCAAGTCCATTTCTTGTTCCTCTGCCGCAAGCTCCACGTCGCCGCTATCTGCGGCGCCGAGGTCCTTCATGACCTTGGAGAGTTCTTCGCCGCTGGCCACCTCACCATAGAATTTGGCGATGGCCTCGTTGACGGAGGTTTCCGAGGCGACCACCGGCTCGACATTGAAGCCGGTCATGAACTTGATGTCGTCCATCGCGAAGACGTTGGTGGGATCGATCATGGCGATGGTGAGCGTTGAGCCGACACGCGAGAGCGGTACGATCTGGTATCGCACCGCAGTATCCTGGGGAATCAGCTTTATGACCGCCGGATCGACTTCATAATACTTCAAGTTGATCGAGGGAACCCCATATTGGCGGGAGAGGACCTCGGTGATTTCGTCATCGCTGATAAACCCCAATTTCATCAGCGCGGTTCCCAGCCGGCCCCCGTTCTGCCGCTGATGAGCCATAGCTTGCTTAAGCTGATCGGCAGTAATCAGGTTTTCTTTGACCAGGATTTCGCCGAGCCGGGAAGACATTCAAAGAGCCCCTGGGGCGGAGCACGCCTCAAATTGGAAGGTAGCAGAAGAAATCGAGGCTCGCAGGGGCGTTTTTCTGATCGTATTGAAAGCGCTAATAGCCGAAACTCAGCCAACGGTCACTGTGGCAATTTGGACACAATCGTCGCTTGACTTCCATCCTCAGCGGTAGATATCTTGCACAGTGTGCTCGGTGGGCGCTTTTTTCAAGCTGGTGGTCGCGCGGGCTAAAATTCTTGCAAGTCCGGTGGAAGTAGGATCTTTACGGTGAGCGATTCCCCCCGCAATCCGCGGCTATTTCTGGCGGTTGGTGGCATCCTCTGCACCCTTCTTCTTGCCGCTGTCGTCACCCTTGGTTCCCTCCGAGTTCCATTTGAGCCGCACGCGTGGAATGAGCTGATCGTCCTGTATGCCCTGAACACCTTTATTGTCGCGGCGCTCCTGGTTTTTGGGCTCATTCTGGGCCGCGCGCTCGTACGTCTATGGGTCGAGCGCCGAGCCGAACAACTCGGGTCCCGATTCAAAACCAAGATGGTTCTTGGCGCCATGGCCGTGTCGCTGTTACCGCTGGGATTCCTGTTCTTCATCAGCTATGCGCTGATGAACCGCACGCTGAACCGCTGGTTTCCGCAGGAATTGGAGGACGCCAACTCCCAGGCGCTTGCCCTGCTTAGCGAATTCAGCCGTTTGGAATATTCGCGGCTCCAAACGCTGGCAGACCGCGCGGGAGCCTCAGTTTCCGCGGCAACTTCCGACAGCCTTGCGTCGGCCCTGGAGCCCGCGGCCCGATTTGCTGCGAACCAGGGTGCGGAAGGGATCTGGGCTGTTGATTCCTCCGGAGCGCCGGTACGCCTGGCCGATCCCTTGATTCTTCCTGTAGTGCTTGACCCTACGCTGAAATTCCAAAGCGTGCTCCCGAATGGAGGTGAGTTCTGGGTATCGCGCTCCGGCTCTTTTATCGCCGCCCGCGCCCCGCTTGGCCCAGGTTTCCTGTACCTTGCACGGCGTTTGCCTTCCGATTTTCTGACTCGTTATAACAACATCAAAGTCCAAACAGTAGCCTATTCCGTTGAAAATCAGCGGATACGCACGTTCAAACGGCAAATCCTCCTGACTCTCTCTCTTTTCACGGTTCTGCTCCTTTTTGCCGCCACGTGGTCGGCGCTGTACTTGTCGAAGCAAGTTACGATCCCCATTGAGGCTCTGGCCAAAGCTACCGGTGAAATCGCTGCCGGACACCTGGATACGCAGGTGCAGGTCAAAGCTCAGGACGAATTGGGAACCCTGGTCCGCTCCTTCAATAAAATGACCGCGCAACTCGCCGATAGTCACAGGCGGATCGACGAATTCACTCATAATCTGCAGCAGGCCGTCCAGGAACTCGAGAGCCGCCGCACGCTCATCGAGACCGTTCTCGAGAATATTCCTACCGGGGTTCTGGCTCTCGATCTGAACGCCCGCATCACGCGCATGAATCGCGCCGCACGTGAGATCTTTGGAGAGAGTTCTCGCGAAGCTTCCGAACTGATCGCGCTAGCCGGCAAGGACGCGGCGCGCGATGTGCAGCAATTGATCCGGCGTTCACTGAGGATGGGCACTGCGTCGAGGGAAATGGAGTTCCGGCCGAAAGGACGAGTGGTGCATGCGGCCGTCACCGTGAGCCCCCTCGGCGCGCGGCCTAGCAGCGCTGGATATCTGGTCGTCGTGGATGACTTAACCGAACTGCTGCGGGCGCAAAAGGCTGCGGCCTGGCAGGAGGTCGCGCAGCGCATCGCACACGAAATTAAGAACCCGCTGACACCTATTCAGCTGTCCGCTGAGCGCCTCTCGCGCTTTATCAGCCGTCATAATGGCGATTGCGACGCGCCGGAACTGGTGCGCCTGGTCAGTGAATGCGCCGCCCTTATCGGCCGGGAGGTCGGGACGCTGGAGGCGCTGGTCAACGAGTTTTCAAGGTTTGCGCGCTTTCCCGTCGCGCGGCTCGTACCTACAGACCCCAATGCCATTGTGCTCGGCGCACTCGACGTCTTCAAAGGCCGGCTTGACGACGTTCAGATTCGCACGAATCTGCCCGACGGGGTGCCGCAAGTTAGGGCAGATTCCGAAATGTTGCGGCGGGTGATCGTGAACCTCATCGATAATGCGGCCGAGGCGATGGAAGGTTCGGCGGAGCGAAATTTGTTTTTGAGTACGCGCTTCCACGTCGGACATGATTCCGTCGAGATTATCGTCGCGGACAGTGGTTTTGGAATCTCACCGGAAGATAAGGACAAGCTCTTCCTGCCTCATTTCTCGACCAAGGATCGCGGTACTGGCTTAGGTTTGGCGATCGCCAGCCGCGTGATCGCGGAGCATCACGGGATAATCCGCGCTGAAGACAATGCCCCCGCGGGAGCGCGATTTGTGATCGAATTGCCTGCAGCTGATATTGCTCCCCTGTCTCTTGCTGCGGAAAACTAAAATGGGCTGGAGCCCCAATGTTTGCGGTAGTCGATGACCTCACACAATAGGAGCATCCTGCCACAGATCACAGCAGCAGGCAGTTCTTGCTCGTGGAGGATGATCGACAAACCCTTTCTTCGGCCCGCCAGCCCTTAAGCATTTTATGCCGCAGTCCATTCTTATCGTCGACGACGAAGCGGGAATACGCGATTCTCTTTCCTCCATCCTGACCGAAGAAGGTTATGCAGTCGAATCGGTCAGCTCGGGCGAGGAGTGCCTGGCGCGTCTTGCGAAGGATCGTATCGATTTGGTGCTGCTCGATATCTGGTTGCCGCAAATGGACGGAATCGAAACACTCGAGCGCATGCGCCGCGACGGGCATTTTCCGATGGTGGTCATGATCTCGGGACACGGCAATATCGAGACAGCGGTTCGGGCCACGAAACTGGGCGCCTTCGATTTCGTCGAAAAGCCGCTCTCGCTCGAGAAAACAATGCAGTCGGTGAAAAGGGCGCTCGAATTTCTGCGCCTGGAACTGGAAAATCGGCGCCTTCGCGAGGAACTCGGCCAGCGCTATCAGGTCCTCGGCGATAGTGTTCCGATGAAGGCCCTGCGCCAGCAGATCGCGCTCGCCGCCCCCACGAACGGACGTGTCCTTATCTACGGGGAAAGCGGCACGGGCAAAGAACTCGTGGCCCATGCGCTGCATGCCGTCAGCCTTCGCAGCCGGGAGCCCTTCGTAGAGGTCAATTGTGCGGCGATCCCGGAGGAGTTGATTGAGTCTGAACTATTCGGTCACGTAAAGGGCAGCTTCACCGGCGCCAGTGAAGACAAAGTCGGCAAATTTCAGAAGGCGGATAACGGCACGCTCTTCCTGGACGAAGTCGGCGATATGAGTTTGCGTACTCAGGCCAAGGTACTTCGAGCCCTCGAGGAGCAGCGGCTCGAGCGTGTGGGATCCAATCACCCGACAGCCGTAAACGTGCGCGTGATCGCCGCAACGAATAAAAAGCTCGAGGATCAAATTGCCCGGGGTCTGTTTCGGGAAGACCTTTTTTATCGCTTGAACGTAATACCCTTCACGGTTCCAGCTTTGCGCGAGCGCATTGAGGACATACCCATTTTGACGCGCCATTTTCTCGCTGAATTCGCCGCTGCCTATGGCCGCAAACCCAAGGAGATCAGCGACGCAGCTTTGGCCGTGCTCGCCCGATACAGTTGGCCCGGAAACGTCCGCGAACTTCGCAATTTGATCGAGCGGCTCATGATTATCTGCCCTCATTCACGGATCGAGCCGCTGCATCTGCCCCCGGAGCTCTTTCGCGGACTCACCGCCATCTCCTCGCGGCCCAATGCCACTTTGCACGAGGCGCGCAGCGCCTACGAGCGCGAATTCATCCTGCGCAAGCTCAGCGAGAATCAATGGAATAGGACGCGAACGGCCGTGGCTCTGGGCCTGGAGCGCAGCCATCTCTATCGCAAAATGAAGTCACTGGGAATTTCGGCTGAGGAGTAGTTTTATTCGCCCGCTCCGAGGCGTTCGAGCTGGCGTCGCCAATCCAACTGCTGCACCATGCGCTCATCCTGGCGCCAATCCAGTTCCACCTTTACGCGAAGTTCCAAAAAGATTTTCACACCGAGGATCTCTTCGAGTTCCCGGCGCGCCACCGTGCCGATGGCCTTCAGTCTTTCGCCTCCGCGCCCGATGAGGATTCCTTTTTGCCCTTCGCGCTCGACGGAGATGGTGGCGCGAATGCGGATCAATTTCTCGCCTTCCTCGAAGGCTCCCACCCGCACGGCCACGGCGTGGGGAACTTCCTGCCTGGTGTTGGTCATCACTTTTTCACGGATGATTTCGCCGGCCAGAAAGCGCTCCGGCTGGTCGGTGATTTGATCTTTCGGGAAATACGGCTCGCCTTCGGGCAGATGGGCGATGAATCGTTCGAGCGCAAGCTCGACGCCGTCGCCGGTGAGCGCGGAGACAGGAATCATTTCGGTAAATGAAAATTCCTTGGAGCACGTCTCCATCAGCGGTAGCAACGCAGGCTTGGCGATGCGATCGATCTTGTTCAACAAAAGAAACACAGGCCCGCGGAATTGTCTCGCGTGCTCGAAGGTGAGGCGATCTCCCGCTGTCAATCCGCTGCTGGCATCGATCATCACGGCCACCAGGTCAATGCCCTCCAGTGCCTGAGTCACCTCTGCCATCATCTGCCGTCCGAGGACCGTGCTGGCGCGATGTATGCCCGGCGTATCAATCAACACAACCTGCGCGTGCGGACGGTTTATGATTCCGAGAATGCGATTTCGCGTGGTTTGAGGCCGCGACGTCACAATGGCCACCTTTTGCCCCACCAGCCGGTTCACGAATGTAGACTTCCCCGCGTTTGGCCGCCCGAGTACCGCGATGAAACCGGAACGAAATGATCTCTTCATAAAGTAACGCCGCACACCATATTACATCGTCAGCCGACGGACCCGGGCCGAGCCAATCGTAGCGCGCTCACCATCGCCCTCTCTTATGTCGTCGGCGGTTTGATCCCTCTTGCTCCGTACATGTCGCTGGCCAGCGTGATCTCTGCCCTATGGTTCTCTGTGGGCATCACCATCCTGGCGCTGGCGATCTTCGGATTCGTGAAGAGCCGCTTTGCCGGGATCTCACCCTGGAACGGCGCCTTTCAAACCGCAGTGACCGGAGGAATTGCAGCCGCCGCGGCCTTTGGGTTGGCTCGCCTGGTTAGTAGCTGATACTAGCTGAGAAAGTTAGGATACCGGCGCCGCCAACAGCCGCGGCCGGACGCGCAAGCGCAAGACCTTTCGCTGGTTCGCTTCGACCACTTCGAAATGCAGGCCCTCGTAATTGAGTTGCTCGCCGGTACGAGGGACGTGGCCCGCGATCTGATTGAGCAGCCCCGCTACCGTGGTTGCCGCCTGATCCGCTTCATCCCCAAACTCGATCCCGAATAGCTCTTGCAGCCTCCCCACCGAGACGCTACCCCGCAGCACCACGCTTCCATCGCTCTCCCGCACGATGTCCGGCGCGACATGATCGTCTTCCTTGCCCATTTCGCCGACAATCTCTTCCACAAGATCTTCAACCGTGACAACCCCGGCCACCAGCCCGTGCTCATCGATGGCAATAGCCATGTGCTGATTGCGCCGGCGCATCTCTTTGAGCAAATCCGAACCGAGCTTTGTCTCCGGTACAAACAGGGCCGGCCTCGCCAATTCCCGGACCGTGCGATGCTTGGCCTCGCTCTCCGGAATCTGCAACAAATCCTGCACGTGCGCGATGCCCACAACGTCATCGAGCGTTTGCTGGTAAACCACCAGTCGGGAGAATTTCGTCTCCACCAATAACCTTCTCATCTGCTCGATGGTCGCGTTTGCGGGAATCGCCACGATGTCCGGCCGCGGCGTCATCACTTCCAGGACCCTCTTATCGCTGAACTCAACCACCTGCTCGATCAGCTGAGCTCTGTCTCCCGCGAGCATGCCGCCTTCCTGAGCCGCCTCCACGAGAGCCTCGATCCCATCTTGTTGCGCCTGCGTTCCCGGCGGCAATTCTTCTTCCGAGATGCGCCCCACGGAAACGGCCAAATCCAGCGCCGCGCGCAGCGGCCAGATCAGGATCAAAGCCGCTCGCAATACAGGAACCAAGGGCTTGATCCAGCGCGTGCTCGTGCGCGCCATCAGTATTTCCGGAACGAAATGCATACAAAGCAGCACTTCCACCGTGACATAGACGATTAACTGAACTGCCGCCTGCCACGCGGCGGGAACAAAAACAAGCACGCCCCGTGCCGTCTCCACGGCCACGGCCACGAGCGAGAGGTGCGCCAGGATCGCGAATCCCGAGCTCGCGCGGCGCCGATCCAATTTGAATTGCGGCTCGATCTCGGACTCAAATACCTCGGCGTGTTCGCGCAGCGTGCCGGTAGCGACGCGGCCCAATTGCCGGTAAATGCGGTCCAGGAAGGAAAATACGGCCAGAATGACGCAAAGGCCGATCACGCCTAACGTATAACCAAGAATGGACATAATTAGCGCAGGCCCAGCCGGCGGCGCAGGCGCCGCTCTAAATGCACCATTTGGCCATGGTCATTTTCATGATCGTAACCGGCCAGGTGAATCATTCCATGCAAGATCAGTACGCTCAGTTCTGAGACCAGTCCGCGAGCGCCACGCCGCGCATATCGCCGCGCCGTCTCGGGTGAAATCACAATATCCCCTATGTACTGATCCGCGCTCGCTTCCCTCGCGCCCCGAGAAAAACGTGCCCGACGCCTTCTGGCGTGCCGAGCAGGAAACGAGAGCACGTCGGTTGGTCCAGGTTTATCTCTAAATTTACGATTCATCCGCGCTATGGCTGGATCGCTCACGAAACAGATCGTGACACTTTCTTCGGGGAACCCAAGCTCGCGCTGCACGCGTTCGGAGAACCTGCTCAAGGGCTCCACAGCCAATGGTATGCGGCGTTGGCGATTTAAAATCATACCTGCCGACCCAGGCTATCGGTTTACGTCAGAATTTGCCGGATTGGGGTTGTTACCGGGCCCGTTGCCGCCCGACGCGGAACGCGACGGCGCAGCCACGAACTCGTCATAAGCCTTTATGATCTGCTGCACCAGATTGTGGCGCACCACATCGCGCTCGTTGAAATAAACGAATGCGATGCCTTCGATCTTTCCGACCACGTCGATGGCTTCGATCAAACCGGAACGACGGCCTGCAGGCAGGTCAATTTGCGTAATGTCCCCGGTAATTACGGCCTTGGAGTTGAAACCCAGCCGCGTAAGGAACATCTTCATCTGTTCGCTGGTCGTGTTTTGAGCTTCATCCAGAATGACGAACGAATCGTTGAGCGTCCGTCCACGCATGAAAGCAAGGGGCGCGACCTCGATGATTCCTTTGTCGAGATATCTTTCGAGTTTATCGGTATCCAAGAGGTCATAAAGCGCGTCGTACAACGGCCGCATATAGGGATCGATCTTTTGCTGGAGAGTGCCGGGGAGAAAACCAAGGCGCTCACCGGCTTCGACTGCCGGCCGCGCCAGAATGATGCGGTTCACCTGCTTCGCTAACAATGCGGATACGGCCATGGCCACGGCGAGATAGGTCTTTCCTGTGCCTCCCGGACCGATGGCAAAAACCATGTCGTGATGTTCGATATCTTCCATGTAGCGCCGTTGATTGGCGCTCTTGGGGGTAATGGATTTCTTGCCAAAGAAGCGCGGCCGTGCTGGCTGGCCGGGCTCCAGGATGTGACGAAGGCTAGTCTTGGGATCCTCCACCGCTACGCGGAGGAGGGCCTTCACGGCGCCGTTATCCATTCGCCGGCCCTCGCGCACGAGGTCATTGTATTGATCGAGAATGTGAACGGCGCGGTCCACGTGTGTGGGTTCGCCCTCAACCGTCAGCCGATCATTATGGAAGAAAGTTGTTACGTGAAGCGCCGACTCGAGGAGTTTCAGATTCTCGTCCAGAGTGCCAAAAAGATTCTCCACTTGTCCGGCAATCTGTACCGTACGTCTCATAGGCTTTGCGGCCGCTGCCATCCGGCAGCAAACCGTGGCGGCAATATCTCCTCGGAGTCGATTGGTACCTGAACGTCAGCCTAGCTGAATGCTCCTGTGGGGTCAAGGAGTCCTCACTTAAGCCGTGCAGTTCCAATAAGATCAGCTCGACCCAATTATCCATATCCTCACTTTGCAGAGGGTCCAGGAAATTCTACTTTAGGGACTTCTCTGCCACCCTCTGTGGCGGCAAAGTACGCATTGTTCGGCTTAAACCCAGCCCAGCCGGCAAAAACATTATTGGGGAAGAGACCAATATACGTGTTGTAGTCCTGCACCGCCAGGTTATACCGTCGGCGTTCCACCGCAATCCGGTTCTCGGTCCCCGCCAGCTCATCCTGCAAACGCAGGAAATTCTCGTTCGACTTGAGCTGCGGGTAGTTCTCCACAATTGCGAGGAGCCGCCCAAGCGAGCCCTCGAGCTGCGTGTTGGCCGCAATCCGCTCTGAGGGAGTCTGCGCGCTGAGGAGTGCGGAACGCGCCTTGGCTATATCCCCGAACACCGTCTGCTCCTGTGCCGCATATCCCTTCACTGTCTCCACCAGATTGGGAATCAAGTCGGCGCGCCGCTGGAGATCGACGTCAACTTGATGCCACTGGGCTTCGACCGCCTGGCTCTTTACCACCATCTGATTGCGCCGGCCAACGTACATCAGTCCAGTTGCCAAGGCCGTAACGCCCAACAAAACCACTGCCGTCCATACTCTTTTCATGCACTCCCCTTTTCGCTAATGGGAATGAGCGAACCTCATCCGTCAGAATATTCGATCAACGCAAAACAACAAGTCCATCTGACTCTTTGGTCTCCTCAACGGGCCAGGCGACGATCGATCTCTTCCGCCACGCTCGTAACCAAATGCAAATACGACGCCCATACCCCTTCCAGGTTCAGCTCGCCCCCCGTGCTGTTTCCCTCGCGCAGATCCCATACCTGATGGAATGGCGCAGCATCCAAAGCCAGTACTCTCGCCAGTCGATCGGCACCCTCACGAACCGAGTTTGGCGCTTCCTGGCCCAGGGCGATCAGCGCATGACGAAAAAGCGTACCAAACGAGGAAGCGGATGCAATCAGCAGCTCCCTAAGCTCCGAGCGCCGGCCTCGCCAGCGCAGAAACGATTGCCGTAAACGAATCACATTGACGCGCAACTCCCGTTCGACCTGCAATTTGTGCTGAACCATGGGCACTTCCAGCTCGGCGAAGAAATCCGCGCCCTCCAGCATCCGATGGCGCGCTTTCATGTCCAGAAGCTCGATCGCGAATACGTCGGCGGAATTCCGCAACTCCTCGAAAGTAAAAAGAAGTGGCGGCGGATGGCCCTTGCGCCACCACCACAATCCCACCGTTCGCAGGCTTTCCAAATCCGCGCCCTCCAGCCGATGGAGCAGGCATAGAACATTGAGGTCGGAGTGTTCGCGAAAGTCGTGATCGGCCGCAGAGCCGTACAACACCACGGCCTTCAGGTTTTTACCCGCTGCTTCCTTCAGAAGCTCGACAAGTTCGCTGAGATCGTTCTCTCTGTCCATTTGCGCCTCGGTTCTACCAACTTCCTCCCGCGCCGCCCCCTCCCGACGCTCCCCCGCCAAAACCGCCGAAACCTCCGCCTCCGCTGCTTCCGCCCCAGCCTCCCCCGCCCCAGCCTCCTGCGCTCCAGCCTCCCATGGGACCGAGCCACCATCCTCCCCGATAACCTTTGACCTCCCAAGGCAAAGAGGAAAGCCACCAGGCGCCAGCCACCAAAAATGAGCAAAAGAATGAGCAGATTCAGTAGCGCCGGCGGGATTCCGTAAAACGAGGGCGCCGGAGCCTCCGCCGCTGGAGGCCCAGCGCCCGGCGCGCTTTGGGTTAGGGTAACGCCGCGATCTTCGGCAATCGTGGACGCGATTTGAGAAGAGATCTGTAAAAGCGCCGCGCCATACTGGTTCTGCCGCAAGAGCGGCAGCATTTCGCGGCCGAACCCGCCTACTTTGCCATCCGGCAGAATCGGTTCAAGTCCATATCCGACTTCGGTCCAGTATTGCCGGTCGCTTACCGCGAGCAGCACCAGCACTCCTCGATCTTTGCCTTTGGGCCCCACGCCCCATTTCTCGAAAAGGCGGTTGGCAAAATCCTGAACCGCATCGCCTTCGAGCGTGTGGATCGTTACGACCGCAAGCTGCGCATCTGCCTTTTGATCTAGTTCCTGGCATAAGGCAGTAATTTTCTGGCGCGATTCGGCATCCATCACCCCGGCGAAATCATTGACGTAACCTTGCGGTGAGAGCTGCTCGACCTTCTCAGCAGCCGCGAGCTCCCTGCAGGAAGCTGCGGAAAAAAGAACTACCAATGCAAGCGCCACGCGCAGCAGGAAACCAGCGATCCGCGTTTGACAAAGCTCCGAGCGTCGGCTACCGTAATCGCTTCGCGTCGAGAAAAGGAGCAATGGATGGCTCAGGGAACACCCACGAAGGTAAAGAAGCGCAAGAAATCGGTACTGAAGCGCGCCGCCCAATCGATCAAGCGCTCAGCCATTAACCGGGCGAATCGCACGCGTGTGCGTTCTATGATCAAGTCGCTGCGCGGCGCCATTAATGCGGGCGATGGCTCGGCCGCGGGCAAGCTGCTTTCCACTACCGTTGCCTCCATTGACCGTGCCGTAGCCAAAGGCGTCCTCGCCAAGAATACGGCAAATCGCTACAAATCTCGTCTCGCGCTTGCCTGCAACGACCTGCAAGCACAACCCCGCGCTTAGATCACATCGGCCCGCTCTCAAATCATTAAGTTTGACGCGCTCCTCGGTCCGTCTCGTCCGCGGCGCGTTAAGCCGTAAGTTGCGCGACCACGAACTCCATCACCGCCCGATCGTTCGTTGAGCCCGCTTTGAGTGTGCTGTCCGCGTCGTATAGCGCCCGCAAACCTTCCACCAGCCGCCGCCGCGGGATTTTCCTCGCGTGTTGAATGGCCATTTCCGCTGTCGCCACGCGCATTCCCAATTGGCCGGCAGCTTGATACGGCGAAGTGTGTGGACTCAGCTGTTGCGCCTCGATCAGTTTTCGATACATCCAGGCCATCGCCCCGATGAGGGCCGGCGCGGCTTCTCCCTGTTGCAGGATGTTGGCTAAAAAACGGAATGCGCGCGCGCGCTGCCGCGTGGCCAACACGTCGGCAAGTTCCCAAACCGAATATTTCCTCTCCGAAACGACCAGCGCCTCGACGTCTATGCGTCGAATCGGCCGCCCGGCCCCCGCATACGTCGCCAGTTTCTCGATCTCGCTTTGCATAGCTCGAAGATCACAATTGCACAAGTCCGCCAGTTCTTCCGCGGCGTCACCTTCAATTGCTGAATCTCGATCGCCCGCCATTCGAGCTGCCAGCATCGCCGCCATGCGCGTGCGCTCGCGCGGGTCTTCCGGAAGCTCCGCGGACAGAACGAGAGCCTGTTCCAGCAGCATTTTGGCGAATTTCGTCCGCTGATCCAGTTCGTTGGCTTCAAGAATCAGCACGGTAAACGGTGCGGGATCGGCAAAATAATCCGCCAGGTCCTGCATTTCAGCCTGTCGTTTCTCCTCCGGCATCTTCTCGAGCGCTTCGACTTCAGTCACGATCACAACTTGCCGGCGCGCCAGCATGGGCACCGTTCGGGCTTGCGCCAAGGCTCCTGCAAATTCCCCGCCCTCCGCCGAGTAGCGCGACACGCCCCAGCTTCGGGCCGCCGCCTCAATCGATCCTTCGATCACTTGCTCCCGGAAAGCATCTCGCAAATAAGCATCCTTCCCGAGGAGCAGCAGCGCGGGCACTGTCTTGCCTTTCGTCAGCCGTGCCATCAGCGATTCGGCGGAAATCGGGGGCATCAGAAATTCTCAAGAACATCGGATACAAGTTGCGCCGCGAAATCCCTGGACATCCGATCGAGTGCCGGACCTTCTTCCTGAAAGAACGAAGGGATGTCCACGGAGATTTCGTACGGCTCGCGGAAGACGAAGTTATTATTCTGGTAAAAAATCTTTCCCGCATGATCCTGCAACGCAATTCTGACGTTCACAGTCACCAGCACCGTTGTCGCGCGACCGGTAGCGGGATCAAAGAGCACGGCGCCACTGGCAATATTCGTCACTTCTCCGTGCAGCAGCAGATCGGCGCCGTCGGGTTCAGGCACCACTCGATAGCTGGTGCGAGTGATGAATTCGCGCACCACGGCCTGCGTAAGGATCTGCTCGACGCGATAAGTCGTGGTCCGGTTCACGAAGGCCGGTACGGCAATCGTGTGCGCGCCCGAGGGAAGCGTATTCGTGCGGCCCACGACGTGATAGCCGCAACCGCCGCTCACAGCCAAAACAGCCGCCAGAATCCAGGAAATCGTCGCGGAGCGGGAGTTGCGGTTAGGACGCAAGAAGCCTCTCTGCAATCTGCGTCGCATTCACGTTGGCCAGGCGAAAATTGTCCGCGGCGCCCCAGAACCAATACCCGCGTGCCACGTTGCCGTCGCGCTCAGGCGCCGTGATCAGCGCTTGCGTCTCCCCGGCGGCACTCAGATTTGACGGGCTGGGCTCATCCGCCGGCACGACTTTAAATCCTGTGCTGTTCAATCTGGTGGTGAGCGTCTCTTCGTTCACAGAATTCTTGAACTCCGCCCAGGCCGCAAATGCATGTCCATAAAACACCGGCGCCTGCACGAGCATCACGGCAGGTATTGAGATGCGATCCGCGAGATACCGTTGTACCTCGCGGGCAATAGCCATCCGCGCGTCGGAGAGCCGCTCCCGGCTCGCCGCGCCCCACCGAGCGGCCAAATTAAACGCGACCTGGGTATCGAAAACTTCCTCGGGGATCGGCTGAAAGGAGAGCAGCTTGATCGTTTGTCCCTCCAGCTCTGTTACGCCCTCTTCGCCCCGTTCAGAGACAGGCTGAAAGAATACGATCGTCAGGCGAACCGGGGAAAGCTCGGCAAAAGCCGCTGCCAACGAACAAGCCAGGATCGCCGGCGTCGAAGGCGCCACATAGGTGTGATAATGATCGTTTGGCAAAGCAGAGGGCGTTGGAGGGCAGATCAGCGCGTCCAGCCGCGGTATCCATGGTCGTGCGCGCGGGCCCGCCCAGAGACCTCCCGTCATATCAATGACCGAAGCACCCGCTCTATCGGCAGCAGGCCCGTGTTGCGCCGCAAAAGCGGCCGAACCAGCAAAAAACACGAACCGCAATCCCTCGAAACTGCTCTCCGTAACCGGCTGCACGATCGCAGGTTCCCCTGCCACCTCCGTCAGCGCCCCTGAAGCTATCTCTTCATCCACCAGCCTGATTTCCCCCGCGGGAAATCCGCCCACGTCGAGCCAATATTTCAAATCTTTGCCGCGTAGCGAGGTGGCTCCGGCGATAGCCACCCGCAGCGAGTGCTCAGGTAAGGGCATCGCTCAGGCAGTACGCGAGACCAAACGGTGGCGAACGAGGCGCACAACATGTATCGTGAGGCCCGCGACCGTATAACTGGCGGCGATCAGCAGCAACACAATCTCGGAATAGACCATGATCGACCACACCAGCAGCCCGACAGCAACGATGGTCAATGAGTGCTGGCGCTTTCCCCAGGGGATCCCTTTGAAGCTGGCGTAGCGGATGGTGCTCACCATAAGGCCGGCGAGCAGCAAGACCAGAAGCAGCCACGCAGCGGACCAGTGCCAATCCTCGATCGGTACTTTCCAGGCGTGCACCACCGCGGCAATCATTCCCGCGGCTGCAGGCGTGGGCATACCCACGAAATAGCGCAGTCCGCTTGCCGGCGCCATCCCGTGCACGTTGAAGCGTGCCAGGCGCCAGCCGCAGCATAGAGCGAATGCCAGGCTCACCACCCAGGCCAGATCATAAATGTGGCGCGCCTCGGGAATATCGCTCTGCGCTATGGTGCGTACTCCCCAGGTGTACGCCAAAATCGCAGGCGCAACCCCAAAGCTGACCATGTCGGCTAAAGAATCAAATTGTTTGCCGAACTCCGTGTTGGTATGAGTGGCGCGCGCGACGAAGCCGTCGAAAGCATCAAAGACAATGGCCAGACCGATCGCCCGCGCCGCATAATCCAGGTCGACAATCCCGCCCTTCACCGTCGCCAGGACGGCATAGAATCCGCACAGGAGATTGCCAACGGTAAATGCGCTGGGCAGGAGATAAACGCCGCGTCTCAACCGATGATTGCGCGGCTCGAAAAATCCGAAGTCTTGCTGGTCCGGTTCTCTCATCGCCATCGCGCCAGCACGCTGATCCCGCCGGACACGTGCTGGCCAGGCCGCGCCAGAATTTCAGCATCCCTCGGCAGCCAGACATCCATGCGTGAGCCGAAGCGAATCAGTCCGATTCGTTCCCCTAATTTCACGCTGTCGCCAGGCGCCTTCCAGCAGACCACGCGCCGCGCGATGGCGCCGGCAATCTGTTTGAAAACCATCTCCCCGCGCTCGGTTTGCAGGTGAATGATATTTTGTTCGTTTTCCATGGAGGCCCGAGACCGCATGGCATTGTAGAAGCGGCCGGGCCGATATTCCACTTCTCGAAAGCGTCCGGCCATGGGCGCCCGGTTCACATGAACATCCCAGATGGATAAAAAAATGCTGATCCGCTGCCCCGGATGGCCCTCCACGCTCTCGTCCGCTAGCTCCATGATCCGGCCATCTGCCGGTGAAACGACCACCCCCGGCTCAGCCGGAGGCACCCGCTCAGGATCTCGGAAAAAGAATGCTACACCGGCGCAAAATAACCACAGCACGGCAGCCGTAACCTTCCAGCCGAGAGCCGCCGCGGCAATCCCCGCGCAGAGGAGCGGGAGAACAAACTTGTAACCGTCTCTGACCATTCCCTGCCATAAGCCTGTGCGCGTCGCATCCGCAGGATGCGCCTGCTAACGGCGCACAACGACACGATCATTGTACGATACATTAATACTGCGGACGGCGTACTAATGGGTAGCTGATTTGCTGCGCCGCGCGATCAGCCTTTCCATCTCATCTTTCACGCGCAGCTTCTGCTTTTTCAGATTTGCTTCCAGAAGGATGTCTTCGGCACTCAGGTAGGGGCTTTTGGCGAGTTGCTCAAGCTGTGCTTCGTAGCGTGAATGCTCTTCAGCCAGGTGTCGGAATTCCGCGTCGCCGGCCAGCAGTTGTTCGCGAACTTCCCGGAGCAAAGACATCATGCGCCTCCTGAGTGTGCCAAGGTTTTACATAATTCGAACCTAACACACGCAGGTTCACGTCACAAGGATTTTTCCCCGCCTATTCCACCGTACGTACCAGCACGAACGCGTCCTCTGCCGGCTCCCGATAATAGTCCCGGCGCCGCCCGGCCTCCGTAAATCCCATTCGCGCGTAGAAGCTTCGCGCGGCCTCGTTGGATTCCCGAACTTCCAGGAAGATCTTCTTTATGCCCGCGGCTTTCAACGTCGCAATAGCATCCTCGATCAGCCGCGAACCCATTCCCCGCCGCCGCACGCGCGAATCTACAGCTAAATTTAGAATCTCCGCCTCGTCCGCCATCATTCTAAAAGCAACCAGCCCACAGACGCTCCTCTCCTCCTCTGCCACTCGCACAAAGAAATTCCTCCGGGAGGCAAGTAGGAAATCATCCGCAGACCACTGGGTAGCTTCGGGAACCGTCGATAGCAGCCTCCGGAGGCTTTCTACATCCGCCGCATGGAACTCGCGAATCATCTCGGTACGCGGGAGAAGGCCGCCAAGGGACTCCAACCTGGAATTCAGCCGCCTTTCCAATTCATTTCGGCATCGGACCGCCGAATATAGTTTGCGTCCAGATGCAACGCATCTACCACGTCGCCTCGGATCGCTTTGGCGTATCCAAGCTGGCCGATGAAGGGGGCAAGCACAGTAGAAACCACTTCCATCCGGCAACATCCCAGACCCTGGCGCTCCATCGCGGGCCTGATCATCTCCGGCAAGGTGCACGCTATAGTCAACTCGCAGGCGCTTCCCAACTGTAGTCGCAAAGCTTGCAAGAACTCATCGGGGCTCGCCACCACCTCCCCTCCCGCCGGATCGAGCGCTCCGGAACCATCGCTTCGGCTGCGGAAGGCACCCCCGAAAATTTGACCGCGGCGCGCATCCATGACGGCAGCCAGCAAGGAACCCGGCGCAGCCAATCGTGAGATCTGGCTGGCCATCGCTTCCAGTCCGCTCACCGCCGCCACTGGCCGTCCCCAAATCTCCGCCCAGCCTTTCACCGTTGTTAGGCCCACACGCAATCCGGTGAAAGAACCTGGTCCGGCATCCACAGCAAATAAGTCAATCGCTTCTAGAGAGATGCGCGCTTCGTCCAGCAGCCCCTTGGTATCCCGCAGAAGGGTGGCTGAGTATGGCTCTTCCGGCGAACTCACCCGATGCGTCAGAATTGTTGTGTCCCGCAGCAAGGCCAGGCTGCCCGAAGGTGAGCTGGTGTCGAGCGCCAGAATCAGCATGGTCCGTTTCCAGGTTTGGCTTTCCGGAATGTGACGCGAATCCTTGCCGCAGGCTGCCGCCTGAGCAATTTGAGTTCCATCCTCGAGGCCAATTTCGACATAACTGCCTGATTCTACGAGAAATATATTGACTATACCTACAAGCATTGCCTAAAATGAGCGCATCGTGCTTTGCCTTAGGGGGAAATCCCGCAATGGAATTTAAGATCGGCGACAAAGTAGTGTATCCAAATCACGGCGTAGGCGTCATTGAACAAATCAGCTACGGGATGCTCGAAGGACGAACCGAAACCTACTACATGTTGCGAATCACCTCCAACTCCCTCAAAGTGATGGTTCCCCGTTCGAACGCCGCAGCGGTGGGGCTTCGCCCAGTCATTCGAAACGGCGATACTTCCAAGGTCCTCGTTTATCTCGAGAGCGGCAAATTCAATTCGCATCACGACTGGAAGCATCGCTTCAAGGAAAATTCCGAGCGCATGAGAACCGGCTCACTCATCGAAGTGGCCGCAGTTCTGAAAAGCCTGGTTGCCTTGAGCCACTCCAAACCGCTCTCCTTTCGGGAAAAGAAGATGCTCGAACGCGCTAAATACCTCCTCGTTACCGAGCTAGCGACCGCCCGTAACTCCACTCCCGAAAATATGGAAACAGCGTTGATCAAATCATTGGCCAAGGCGCGTTTGCGCATGCCTCCTACAGGTGAAGAAGCTAGCGCCGCAGACTGAATTCTCGGCCACAGCCTATTTTGTGAACGTCCATCGGTAAGCTCGTCTGCTTCCCGCAGTATTTCCCGTTTTTGAATGATCCGGCAGGACGTCCGCCATTCAGGCCATTCTTCCCTCAAGCCAGGGGTAAGATCGGCTCGGCGTTGAGATCCCAACCGGCGAGCTGGCCTGAGAGGAGTCTGGGATAAGCGGCCGCGGCAATCATTGCCGCATTATCGGTGGAGAGCTCGCGGCTGGGGAAAAACACCCGGAATCCTCGTTGCTCCGCTTCGCGTTCGAATGAATGGCGCAATTCGCTATTTGCGGCCACGCCTCCGGAAACCAGAATGCTTTGTGCCGCTATATCCTCCGCCGCTTGAAGAGTGCGTCTGACTAATTCGGCTACGACTCGTTTCTGAAAGCTGACGAGAAGTCCTAACGTTTGAGGGCTGCAGAGCGGAAGCAATTGATCGGCCGCGCGCTCGCCCTTACTGAGGGCGCACCGGCGTTCGTCGACCTCAGGTTGCAATCCCGGGTGCGCCCGAAGGTAGTAGAGCACAGCCGTCTTGATCCCACTGAAGCTGAAATCGTATGGATTTCCCCTTACCTTGGTTGGCGAAAAATCGATGTGTTCTGCCTGCGTGCGGCTTACGTCAGCGCCATGAACCGCTAAGCGATCAATGATAGGCCCGCCGGGATATCCCAAGGCCAGGAGCTTTGCGACTTTATCGTAGGCTTCGCCCGCTGCATCATCGCGCGTTTGTCCCATTTTCCGATATCGCAGAAGCGCGGCAGATAGCGGCTCAGCCGGTCCGTTCGCTGCGACTTCGTACAAGACGGTGTGCCCGCCCGAAACGATCAGGCAGACCGCAGGCAACGACAGCTCCTGCCCCGATCGAAAAGTCTCCAAAAATACCGCCCGAACATGGCCTTCGAGGTGATTGACTCCTATGAGCGGTTTGCCAAGAGCGTTTGCCACCACTTTCCCGTAGGTCAAACCCACCAGCAACGCACCCACCAGCCCTGGTCCATAGGTGACTCCAACAGCATCCAGGTCTTTGAAACTCAGCGCCGCACGATCCAGGGCTTCCCGTACAACCGCAACGATGCTCCGCAGATGCTCGCGCGATGCCAGTTCCGGCACCACTCCCCCGTACTTGCGGTGCACGCTGACCTGCGAGGCGACGACGCTGGACAGGATTTCCCGGCCGTCGGCAACCACCGCAGCCGCGGTTTCGTCGCAGGAAGACTCAATTCCAAGGATACGCGTGGGCATACGATCTCGCGTGCTTCGCGCTCTCGTATGGTAGCATACGGCTTCAGCTCATCCGCTGGCTGCGGGCGCTGTCCGTAAGTGGTCTTCTCTTCATCGAAGAAGCGAGGTCGTACTGGCCTATCGAGCAAGCACCCTTTGGCCTCCAATTCTTCTAGACAGGTATAACTTTCGGAATCTCGTTATGACAAAGAAGAGCCGACGCGTGCGCAAGGCCGTTCTTCCAGCCGCGGGACTGGGCACCCGATTCCTGCCGGCCACCAAAGCACAACCCAAAGAGATGCTTCCCGTCGTCGATAAGCCCCTGATTCAATACGTGGTCGAGGAGTGTCTGGCTTCAGGCATCGAGAATATCATTATCGTTACAGGGCGAGGCAAGAATGCCATTGAAGACCATTTCGATAATGCGCCCGAGTTGGAGAGATTCCTGGAGAACAAGGGAAAAACCGAGCAAGCCGAAATGGTCCGCTCCATCAGCAACATGGTTCATTTTAGTTATACACGGCAAAAAGAACCCCTAGGATTGGGTCACGCGGTGCTAACCGCGCGAGAACTGGTCGGCGACGAGCCTTTCGCCGTTCTTCTCGGAGACGTAATCATTCCAGGACCCTGTCCTGCGACCCGCCAGATCGTGGAAGTTTACGAAGAGACCGGTATCGGCACCATTGCCGTTGAACCAGTCCCACCCGAACGCACCCACCTCTATGGCGTGATTGATGCCCAGCCCGCGGAACCATCCCGATGGGGCCAGCGGCTGCTTCGCGTACGCAATCTGGTGGAAAAACCGCGCCCAGGAAAGGCACCCTCCAATCTGGCGGTCACGGGCCGCTACTTACTCCCGCCAGAAGTCTTCGACTGTCTGGAGCGAACTTCTCCCGGGAGTGGAGGCGAAATTCAGCTCACGGACGCACTGCGATTACTGGCTCAAGAGCACGGACTCTACGCATTGGAGTATGAGGGCAAATCCCACGATGCGGGCGATAAACTCGGCTTCTTGAAAGCTACCGTGGAGATCGCGCTGGAAAACAGCGAATTCGGCGAAGACTTTCGCGCCTATCTACGCGGGCTCAAGCTCTAAAGCGGGAAACTACTTCTCCCTACTGGCCTTCTTCTTTTCCTTGCCTTCGGACGGCGTTTTCGTTTCCGTTTTCGACTCGGCCTTGGGGTCAGCCTTGGTGTCGGCCTTGGTTTCCGACTTCTCAGCCGCGCTGCCGTCGCTCTTCTCGGCTCCCCGGGAGGCCCGGGCATAGTCGGTGACGTACCAACCGCTGCCCTTGAATTGAATGGCCGGGGGCGACATTAGACGCTCGACTGGCCCTCCGCAGCTCGGGCATTTCTTCAAGTGCGGCCCCTGAAGTCTCTCGATTTTCTCAAAGTGCTTGCCGCACTTTCCACACTCGTACTCGTATAAAGGCACGTCTATTTCTCCGTCAAATCAACATCTTACCATGAGGCGGACCTCATACTTGGTCTGTGGCCGTCGGCGCGCCACCTCGAACACCTCCCACAGCGTCCGCCTGCGGGAAGCGGCCAAACGCGCCCATGCTAGACTGACCAGCGCATGCAGAGCCCCGCGCCCGAACGGCCGGACAATTTGGCTTACAGGAAGGGCCGTCTCTATCTTCTGGCGACTCCAATAGGCAACCTCGAAGATATTACGGTCCGCGCCCTGCGCCTGTTAGGTGAGGCGGACCTGATCGCCTGCGAGGACACCCGGCACACCGCCAAACTCCTGAATCATTATGGGATCCACAAACCGACTCTCAGCTACCACCAGCACAATGAAGCCTCGCGCGCTGACGAACTGCTGAAGCGCCTGGAGCAGGGCGCGCAAATTGCCTTGGTGAGTGACGCAGGTACGCCCGTTATTTCCGATCCCGGCCACCGCCTGGTTTCGCTATGCCTCCAAAGACAAATTCCCGTTATCCCGATTCCGGGCCCCTCGGCCGTGATCGCCGCGTTAGCGGCTTCAGGGCTTCCTGCGGAGGAGTTCTTGTTTGTGGGTTTCCTCCCCTCGCGGCAAACCGCGCGGCGCAAAGTACTCCAGAACCTCGCTAAGGAAACCCACACCCTCGCGCTCTATGAAGCGCCCCATCGGCTCGTGGATACCCTTTCTGACGCACTGGAATGCCTTGGCCGGCGCCAGGCGGTCATCGCCCGCGAGATCACAAAAGTGCACGAGGAGTTCCTGCGCGGTGATCTGGCAGAGCTACTCGTCCGCATGCAACAGCGACCGGTTCGCGGCGAGATCACCATTCTCATCGGCCCGCCGCTGCCCGGCGGTGAAAAAAAACACCAATTGTGCGTGGCGCCTCTGCGCGAGCGCGTGGAACAAATCATGCGTGAGCGGCAAATCGACCGCAAAGCGGCCCTGAAGCTTGCCGCCCGCGAGCGTGGCTTGACGAAACGCGAAGCTTACAAGCAATTAGTAAGAAATGCGTAATCTCCTGTTTTCAGAGAATTACGACTGGGCATGTGATCGAAAAGAATCGTGCGGCTTACGGTGTTCCCATCGTGGCAAGTTCAATGGCAAAGAAAGCGTCCACGCGCTCCAGGATCTCCCCCGCCGAACGCGCCGTGGTCACCTGCCGCCGGAGCTCGGCGCCGTTGCGAATGCCATGCGTAAACCAGCACGCGAACTGCTTCATTTTCCCAATCGCGTCCGGCCACCCCGCATCACGCAGATGGCGGAAATATCTCGAGAGCAAATCGTAGCGATCGCCATCCGAGGGCTCCGCATAGCGCCCCGTAGCAACAAACTGTTCGATCTGGCTGAAGATCCAGGGATTCGTGCTGGCTCCGCGCCCAATCATTACGGCGTCGCAGCTTGTCTCGCGCATCATACGCAAGGCATCTTCGGGCGTCCGAATATCACCATTGCCGATCACGGGTATGCCAACCGCTTGCTTGACGGCGCGAATCAGGTCCCAATCCGCAGATCCGCTATAGCCTTGCGCACGCGTTCTGGGGTGTACCGCAATAGCTTCCACGCCGACCGCTTCCGCCATGCGGGCAACTTCTACGGCCACGATGCTCTTCTCGTCCCAGCCGGCCCGCGTCTTGATCGTCAGCGGAATGCGCACGGCGCTGCGAACGGCGCGCAGCAGCTCCTCGAGCGCGCGAAGGTCGCGTAATAGCCCCGAACCGCCGCACTTCACCACCTTCTTCGCCGGACACCCCAAATTGATGTCCACGACGTCGAACCCGAGGTCCTCCACCAGCGTCGCGGCGTCGGCCATCACCCGGGGATTCACGCCGAAAAGTTGCGCCGTGATGGGGTGCTCGTCAGGCTGGAAGTAAAGGTATCCGAGCGTTCGCGCCGCATTGCGCGTGACGCCTTCGGCGCTCGTGAATTCCGTCATAATCAGCCCGCAGCCGCCGAGACTCCGGATCATGCGCCGGAAGATCGTATCGGTGACGCCGGCCATCGGCGCGAGCACCGTGGCTGGCGCGATTTCAACGTCGCGGATCCGAAAGCTGTTCCACATCGTCAGTCCAAACTCCGGCGTTTTGCCATTGTTTTCAATTCCGCGCTCTGAGGTTACTCGCGATCGCGCCGGCCGTTGGTTTGCGCCGCGCTGCTCAAGCTCGAAAGGTGTGATGCCAGGGCGTCGGTAGAACCCTGAAAAAATCCTTCCACGAGTCGTGCGACGGCACGGGTGCGGGCCTGGTCGGCCGAGAGATGGGGTTTATAGAGCCACGCACGGCCGGCCTTCTTCCGCTCCACCACGCCCTTCTGCGCTAAGCGATCGAGGATGGTCATAATCGTGGTGTACGCACGTGGACGGGTGGTCGCCAGCGCCGCATGAATATCCCGCACGGTGGCCTCGCCCAAACGCCACAAGGCATTCATGCAATCGAGCTCCAGCGGCGCAAGATCCAGTATGGAGCGGCGAATCGCTCGACCAGGGGAATTGGACATTAGACCGTCTTTCTAAACAATCTTCGTGTTGACTTCTGTTTCCGTGCCAGGCTTGTGATCATTCTCCGGCACGGCCGTAGCTGCCTTTTCCGCCGCGGCCACGCGAAATTGGTCCAGGCGAAGCAGTTTTCGATTGAGGGCCGCGCTAAAGGCGGTCCAACCGGCTTCGCCTCCGTCAGTGCCCAGAACAGCGCGCGCTGCGGACATTTTTGAATCCAGATCATCGAGGTAATGCAGCACCAACGCCTCGCGAAACATGGGCAGCTTAGGCGAGCCGAATTCATATTCGCCGTGGTGGCTGATCAGCAAATGCTTCACCAGAGTCTTGTAGTCGGCCGGGAAGCCCTCCAGGCCATTCATTCTCTCGGTCACCTGCTCGAGGCCCAGGATGATATGCCCCAGCAGCTGCCCGTCATTTGTGTAATGAATCGCGCGCTCATAGCAAAGCTCATCGAGTTTGCCGATGTCGTGCAGAATCGCTCCCGTTAGCAATAGATCGAGATCCAGCTCGCGATAGTGCTGCGCAGCCAGGCGGCACAGATCGCACAAACTGACGATATGCTCGAGCAGGCCGCCCAGGAAAGCATGGTGCATCATTTTCGCCGCCGGGGCGCGCTTCAAGCGCGGGGATATTGCGGGGTCCTCAATAACACCGGAGACAAGGCGGCTTAACCAGGGATTCTTGATCGTTGCAGCATGGTCGCGCAACCGGACATAAAGCTGCTCGACGTCCTCCGCGGTATGGGGAAAATAATCCGACAGATCCACTTCCGCGGGCTCCGCGCGGCGGAGTTTGTCCACCGCCAGCTGCAGCCGGTTCTTGTAATTTTCAACGCGCGCCTGAACCTTAATAATGTCATCGCGATCGAAGAGAGCCGCCAGGCCCTCCGCGTTATCCCAGAGACGCGCCTCAATCGTTCCGCTTCGATCGCCGAGCTCCAGGCGCAAAAAAGGCTTACCTTCGCGGGTCGAACGCAGCTCTTTTTCACAAACGAGAAAAAAGGACGTGATGGTAGCGTCCGGCGTCAGATCAGAAACGTAGGCGGCTTTCATTCAGTCGGGTTTACTGCCTGGGACAGGCGTCGCCGGCGTCGGCGCCGACTTCTTCTTTTTCTTATCGTCGTTGTCAGGCGTTGGAGGAACCTCTTCGATTGTGCTGGAGGGCACGGCGGCCGTATCCGTATACCCGGGCTTCACCGCGACGTAGCTGTCTTCCCTCAGCGTTTCCAGATACGCGCGCAGCGTCGGCCGCAATCGTTCATTGTAGAGGCGGTCCTGGATTTCGTTGTCGATCTTCTCCTCCGGCTGCTGCCCGGCAGCATAATGCTCTCCCACTTGCAGGATCAAAAATCCCGTCTTCGTGGGAATTACATCTGTCGTTTGAAGCCGCTGCAGCGCAAACACGGCCTGTTCGATGTTGGAGGCAAGCTGACCATGCTCGAACCTGCCCAAGTCTCCGCCCTGTTTGGCCGTGCTGCCGTCGGAGAAATGCTTGGCAAGTTCTCCAAAATCCTCGCCGTTCTTGAAGCGCTGCAGCAGGTCATCCGCCTTCTTTCGCAGGGCTGGTATTTCCGATTCCTGTTTCCCCTCGGTGCTCACGAAGATCTCCCGCAGCGTAACCTGCTCGGGACGCACGAACTCGGCCTTATGTTCGTCGTAATACTTTTGCACCTGCGCATGATCCAGAATAATTTTCGACCCCACTTCGTGCCGGATCACTTCCTGCTGGAGCATCTGGTTTCGGATGTTGTTCTTGAAGTCCTCGAAAGAGACGCCGCTTTTGTCGATCTGCGTCTCCAGCTCCTCCATCGAGGCGATATTGTTCTGGATGCGAATCTCATCCAGACGCTTGATCACGTCGGTCTCGACGTTGACGCCCATATCTTTGCCGCGCTGAACAAGTAACGAGTTGTCTATAAGGTCGCGCAGAACGTTCTTATCTTCCGTCGCAACCCTTTGATTAATCTCTTCCGGCAAGCACTTGGGACAATCTTGCTGCGCCTCCTGTTGCATCTCGCTTCGCGCGCGCTCCAGGTCGCTGCGGGTGATCGCGTCGTTATTTACGCGCGCAATCACCTCTTCCACAACCACGCTCTTTTTCTGTGCCAGGCACGAGAGCGCCGGGGCCATCAGCATTATCCCCGCGCAGATACACACTTTCTTCCGCATCTTTCTCCTTTGCTCCTCCGCATTCTAGCTCCCCGTTTCCAGTGGAAGCAATACGTTTCGGATGGCCTCTGCAATGCTCTTGTTACTCCGTTCCAGAGTGATGGTTAAGACGCCGCTCGGGTCGAGCTTCGTGCCCTTTTCCTTTCTCACCAAACGCACCAGCCTTTCCGGACGGACCGAAGTGGTCGGATAGAATTTGATGGCAGCCTCATTTGCCCGGCGATCCACAGACGAGATTTGCAGCCGCTCGCAAAGCGATTTCAAGACGGCATAATCCAGCAGGTTGTCTATCGCAGGCGGCGGCGGGCCAAAGCGGTCTGCGAGTTCGCGCCGGAGAGTCTCTCTCTCGTCCTCGTTGCGTATCTCCGCGATCCTCTTGTAGGTACGCAAACGCAAGCTTTCGCTGGGCAGGTACTCGGGCGGAATACGAATATCCATGCCGAGATTCAATGTAGTGCGAAGCTCGGGCTGTTCCGCTTCTCCTTTCTTGGCGGCCACGGCGCGCTCCAGCATCTGAGTGTAGAGATCGAACCCGATGGCGGCAACGTGGCCGTGTTGCTCGCGGCCCAGCAGATTTCCGGCGCCGCGCAGTTCCAAATCCAGTGCGGCGATGCGAAAGCCAGCGCCGAGCTCGCTGAATTCGCGCAGCGCCGCCAGTCTGCGCTTTGCCACCGGAGTCAGAGAGGCCTCCGGAGGAACCAGCAAATATGCGTAGGCGCGCTGGTTTGACCGTCCTACTCGGCCGCGAAGCTGGTAAAGCTCCGAAAGACCAAAACGGTCGGCGCGATTCACGATGATGGTGTTGGCACGCGGTATGTCCAAGCCGTTTTCGACAATCGTGGTGGACACCAGCACATCCGCCTCGTCGCGAATGAACTGGAGCATCACCTTCTCCAGTTCTCGTTCGCCCATCTGCCCGTGGCCGACCACGACCCTCGCTTTAGGCGCCAGCTTCTGAATCAAGGCCGCCATCGAGTAAATCGACTCCACGCGATTGTGCACAAAAAAGACCTGCCCCTTCCGGTCCAATTCCTCGACGATGGCCCGCCGGATAACCGATTCGGAGAAGGGCGCGACCACCGTTTGAATCGCCAGCCGGTCCTTTGGTGGTGTTTCGATCATGGACATATCGCGCAGCCCCACCAGCGACATATTCAACGTCCGCGGAATGGGCGTCGCCGTCATGGTCAGCACGTCCACGTTGCGGCTCATTTCTTTCAGCCGTTCCTTGTGGGTCACGCCAAACCGTTGCTCCTCGTCGACGATAAGCAATCCCAGATCGTGAAAAACGACGTCTCGCGAGAGCAGCCGGTGCGTGCCGATCAGGATATCCACCTTGCCTTCTTCCAGCGCGGCCAATATATCCTTTTGCTCCCGCGTGCTGCGGAACCGGCTCAGCATCTCGACGCGAATCGGAAACGCCGCCATGCGGCGCCGAAATGTCTCGTAGTGCTGAAAAACCAAAACCGTCGTGGGCGCCAGCACCGCTACCTGCTTGGAATTGGCCACAGCCTTGAAGGCGGCGCGCATCGCCACCTCAGTTTTTCCATATCCCACGTCGCCGCAAAGAAGGCGATCCATCGGCGTGGGTGCTTCCATATCGCGTTTTATATCGGCAATCGCCGTCGCCTGGTCGGGCGTCTCCGAAAATTCAAACGCATCCTCGAATTCGTGCTGCCAGGGCGCGTCCGGAGCGAATCCATACCCCGTTGCCGTCTTTCGCTCCGCGTACAATTCCAGCAATTTGTCGGCAAGATCGGTAAGGGACTTGCGCACGCGGGTTTTGCGCGCGGTCCAAGCAGTGCCACCCAGGCGATCCAGTTGCGGCTTGGTGCCCTCCAGGGAGCGATAATTCTGAACCAGATCCATTCGTTCCAGCGGAACATACAGCCGCACGTCGTCGGCATACTGCAAGCGCATGAATTCACCGCGGCGGCCATCGCTCTCGATCGTCTGCAGCCCCTCGAATTGCCCGATTCCGTGGTCCACGTGCACCACGTAATCGCCGGGTTTGAGCTCGCTGAAATCACTGAAGAAACCTGCAGTCTTTGGGCGCTGCCGTGGCCGTTCGTGCGCCGGTGCGGTCTCGAAGAGATCGCCGGTGCCGTAGAAAGCCAGCTTCGCCTCCGGGATTACAAACCCCTCCGGCAGCGGGGCGCGAAGCAAAACAGCAGCCGGAGCGCTTCCCGAGGTGACTTCCTCGACGAGTCGCGCGCCGGTCGCGCTCTGTTCGAGTTCTCCCAGGCGATAAGGGACCTCATATTCACGGCAAAGGTCGGCGAGCCGCTCGAGTTCGCCGGAACTCGCGGCGGCGATCAAGACTTCGTCGCCGGCGCTCAGCCGTCCTCGAATCTCGCCTAAGAATGCCTGGATTTGTCCGTGATACCGCGCGGTTGGCTGAACCTTGAGTGTGCGGGGGTCTCTGCCGTCCCGGCGCAGTGCCAATTCCTCCAGGCTAAAGCGCTGCTGGCGATCGAGCGCTTTCTTCCACTGGTCTTCTGGCAAAACGAAAGGAACCGCAGCATCTCCGGCGAGTGAAGCAGAATCGGCCAGCAGCCGGTCCCGGGACTTCGCCGCCCGTTGGGCGATTTCCTCCGGTTCATCCAGCACGAGCAGAGCACCCTCGCGAAGATCGAACAAAGTTGCCGCTCTCTCCGCCACGGTTTCCTCTGTGGCGGTCTGGAACTTAGGAAAATCGAGATCTTCATCATCACGCCGGCTTGCCGTTAACGGAAACTCGGTCAGCGGCGGCAAGATCACGCGATTGACCGGTCCGGTGGAACGCTGCGTCTCGGGATCAAATTCGCGCAGCGATTCCACCACGTCGCCTAGGAGCTCAATACGCACAGGTTTTGCCGCTTCCGCCGGAAAAACATCCAGTATTCCGCCGCGCACGCTGAAGTGGCCCTCCATTTCCACCAGTTCCGTTCGGATGTATCCGGTCTTCGCGAGATGCGCGATTACTTCCTTCAGTGAAATCTCCGCATCTCGCGTGAGCGAGAGCGACAACGATTCATAGAATTGCGGAGCGGCGAAACTCAGCAGTGTGGCGTCAATCGGCGCCACAACGATCGAGCATTGGCCGCTGACCAAACGAGCGAGCGTAGATGCGCGCACCTCGAGAATTTCAGGGTGTGGTCCCGCGCCCACTCCCGGGAGCGTATCGAGTGCGGGGAGCAGCAAAACAGGCGCCGCGGAATTGCCGTTGAGCGTGCGATAGAAGAATTGCAAAGCCTCCAGGAGGGACGCGGCTCGGCGCTCGTCCTCCACCAACACCAGGGCCGGCCTGCGCAGCTCTGTCGCCGCCAGCGCGGTGACGAGTGCTTTGGCAGGGCTCGTCAATCCGGCCATTTTTTCGGCAGGCGAACCTTGCCGAAGCGCTTCGAGAGCATCATCTATAGCAGGGAGACCTGCCAAATGGCCGAGAAGCTCGGTGACTGCCGAAAAAAGCATTAGTCCGTCGCCGGGTGCAAAGGGTCCTGTGGGAGCTTACGAATTTTCTGCAGAATGCCGCTTGTGGAATACCCTGGCTCCAGAGGTACGGAAACCACGCGTCCGCCCGCCCCTTCTACCTCCTCGCGGCCGACAATTTCCGTTGAGCCCCAATCGGCGCCCTTGACCAGCACGTCTGGAAGCAACTGCCTGATGAGCGCGCCTGGGGTAGGCTCGCTAAATAGAACGACGAAATCGACGGCTTCCAGAGCCGCCAGTAATTCTGCCCGCTCATCCTCGGCTACGACCGGTCGCGAGTCGCCCTTCACCGTCCGCACGCTCGCGTCACGATTCAATCCCACGACCAGAACGTCGCCCAGCGAGCGAGCTTGCTCCAGCGTACGAATGTGCCCGGGATGCACCAGGTCGAAGCAGCCGTTTGTAAACACAACTCGACGCGAGCCGCGATTGGCGCGGCTGAGAAGCGCGATCAATTCCTCTTGCGAAATAATGCGTCCCATCTGTTTCGATACATGCGACATCACCGGTGGATACCAAATATTAACATGCGACGCCTGTTGCTTGCCGGGCGGCAGCTCGCCGCTGCCTCCCTCTTCGGTGATATACTCGCCCCGATTGTTATTAAGACGATTGCTGATAAGACGGATTGCTTGCCAGACCAATCGCTCCGGGCTGATCGCGGCGGAGTAACGCCTGTCGATGTCCCCAGCCGTCCATCCCGACTCCAGCCCTGGATCGCAAAGAGCTGAATCTATGGCCTCGCGGCGGATAGCGATCGTGGGCGGAGGACCTTCCGGAGCTCTGTGCGCCGAGCGGCTTGCCTCCGCCGGCTTCCAAGTCAATCTTTTCGATGAGCACCTCGCCTGGGAAAAACCCTGCGGCGGAGGCCTCACACATAAAGCCGTCCTTAGCTATCCATTCTTGCTCAATGGCCCGCACCCCAAAAAAATGATTCATCAGGTCCAGCTGATCTCCGGCAATGGTGACCGGGCGCACCTGCGCCTCGACCATCCGATCGTCATCTATTCTCGGGCTGTCCTGAATGGGCTACTGCTCGAGCGAGCGGCAAGCGCCGGATGCCGGATCGTCCGTTCTCGCGTCAGCTCGGTAGATATCACCGGCGAAAGGCCGTCTTTCACCGCCGAAAATGCCATGCAGTTCGCCGATTTCCTGGTCTTGGCCTCGGGCGCGCGAAACTCATTTTTTCCTGCCACCCGCCCGCTGGCTCCCGCGGATTTGGAGATTACCCTCGGTTACTTCGTCCCCTCACGCGCGGACGCCATTCAAGTGAAATTCGTGCGCGGTTTGCAGGGCTACATTTGGTCTTTCCCGCGCTGCGACCATCTCTCGGTCGGAATCTGCGGCAGCCTGGCCCGGCATACCAGCCGAGAGTTGCATCAGCATCTGGCTCAATTCATGCGCGAGGAGCGCATCTCCACCGAGGACGCCCGCTTCTATAGTCACGTGCTGCCTTCCCCTCGCGCTCACACCCTGGCGTCACGCCGCATCGCCGGGCGCAATTGGTGGGCCCTCATCGGCGACGCCGCAGGATGGGTGGATCCGATCACCGGCGAAGGCCTCTATTACGCCTTGCGTTCGGGCGAGCTCTTGGCAGAATCGCTCGTCTCCGGCCAGCCTGAACTGTATCCTCGGCGCGTGCGTGACGATTTCTCAGCCGACCTCGAGGTTGCCGCGCGCATCGCTCGCAGCTTCTATCATGGAAATTTCTTAGGAGGCGCAGTTACCACGCGCATGATCCAATTCATCGCCCGCAGCACGACTTTTCGCACCATGATCGCCGACCTCTTCAGTGGGGCGCAAAACTACTCCACCCTCAAGAGGCGTCTCTGGACGCAACTCGCCGCCACCCTCGCAGAAGTGCTCGACAGCATTTTTCGCACCGCCAAATCGACTACTCCGAGTCCCAGCCCAGGCGATGCCTGACTCTGGCCTGCCGCGCAGAATGAACTTCTCGGCACACACCACGGCTCCTAGCCCACTCACGAGCGGAGTCTTTAGATTAAAAGGCGGTGCGGCGTACGGCGGGCTTGCGCGTTGGGGGCGGAATCAGGCTCGCCATTTTCCGGATCATGGCCAGGACGAGGCGCTTATCACCATCCGATAAGCTCGTGCTGTATCGCTTGATCTCCGAAAGGAACCGAATCTCGTCCTCGGAGAGCTCGCCCAGCATTTTCTGCGTATCGCGATCGTGCGCCGTCTCGGTTCCCGGGAAAAAATCCGCCAAACTGATATCCATCGCTTCGGCTATTTTCGCCAGAGTCTCGAGTGACGGCACGGTATGTCCGTTTTCCACCCGTGAGAGGTAACATCGGAGGAGCCCGGTGCGGCGTTCGATGTCGCCCTGTGATAATCCTCGCTGGCCGCGATAGGTTCGGATGACCTCGCCGATATTGACTTTGGGCTTCTCCTTCGGCATCCGATCGTTTCCTCAAACGTGCGGTATCTTAAAACGTGCGGTATCTTACGCAGGCCACCATGGGCGCGCAAGAGGATTTTCCTCCCTCGTGCTCATGAGTACATGGGAACCGCGAGACTGAATTCTGGGTTGAGGGCGGAGCAAGCTACCCTGCTGGTTGAACCGCACGTAGAGGCGCAACGGGCCCGCTTCCTAATCGGCCCTTCACTAATCAGAAAGAACCGGGAATTGCTGGGGCCGAATGCGCCGGGATCGCGCGGGGATTGCCGAAACTCGTGCCTTCGCCTCGGAATTTGCCGCCACTACGGCGCAACCTGCTTGCAGAAGTCCGGCCGGCCGCCCGGCCAGCAGCTTGACCCTGCTGCCGTACTGTTTCTCTGTTTGCGTGATCTGCTGGCCAGGAAATTTGGTCGTCTTCGCTTGGTTCCAAAGTGCGGCGCGCGATCCGCGATTGGCCTTTGCCGCGGACCTTAACTCCGTGTTCGCGCCCGGTTTCGTATCAACGTCGTTCGAGGGAATGCCTCCATCGGCAGATGCAGCGGCGAAGCTGATGGAGAGAATCTCGCCGATATCATAAAGTCGAATCTTTCCGTTCGCTTCAAACTGCACGGCACGCTCAGTGCCGCCCAGATATTTCCCTTGCACGAAATTGCCATTTTTCAATTGTAAACTGTCGGCCTGCACTCCTGGCACGAGAAGCAATAAAATTCCCGCCCTTGCTATCAAAATTGTCCGGAGATGCCACATGGCGTCCTCCTGGTTTCTCTGAAGTGAGCCCTTCGTGGCCGCGACGGCACTTCACGAAGTCCGCCTGGACTGGAGCTTTCAGGATACACCCGCGCATGGCTGCAAGCGCTTAGTTTATCGAGGGGTACAGCAAACCCGGTATGCAGCAGTTCTGGAGAGTTTCAAGCGCGTGGCTCCCGCCGCGTTCGACTATTTCCGCAGCGGGAGCCAAGCGCCTAACACCTGTTTGGGACCAGACTACTGTGGCCCGAGCTCCAAAATTACAAACGAGTTTGCAATGGGCTGCGGCCTTGGACGGGGATTTTCCGGGCTCGGTTTCTCAGCCGGCTTGAAGTCCGCCGTTTCCGTGAAGACGTGATGCGTCTTCGGATCGAGGCCCATCGTGCGAGCGCCAAATTGCGTGTTGACGTTGCCCACGATGGTGTATTTGTCCGGCGAATCCTCGTGAATGACGGTCAACAACCCTTCGCGGCACGCGGCAAAAATTAGCCCCGTTCCCGGATCGAAGCCATTGCCGTCAGGATCTCCCCCGATGGCCGGTGTGGCGACCACTTTACCGGTATCCGGGTTGAATACCGCGATCATCTTGTCGCAGGCAGCAAACAGGCGATGGGTCTTCGTGTCTGCCGCAAGAGCGGACGGGCCGTCGCAAGGCGCAAGAGACCACGTCCCCTTCACGGCCAGTGTTTTCGTATCGAACTCCATAATGGAACTCTTGTCTTCCAGGTTGACGAACATGTTGCCCCGGCCGTCCAGCGCCGGCTCCTCTGGCCTCCCTCCCAGATTCACTGTGCCAACAACTTTGTCCGTTGTGGCATCGATCACCGTGGAATTATTGCCCTTCCCGTTCATCGTGAACACTCGCTTGGTTGCCGGATCATAAATAATCGAGTCCGGGTTGTCGCCTGTGGTTTTGATCTCGCCAGTGGGCTTCAGCGTTTTTAGATCAAAGACGGTCACCGTGGACGCCCCACCGTTGCTGGTGTAGCCCTTGTTCAGGTCGGTCGCAAGAGCCGCGCCGTGAATTCCCTTGGTATTCGGTATGTCGCCGAGTACTTTGCCGCTGGTCTCATCAACGATCATCATATGATCGCCGCGCGCCACGTAAAGGCGATGCGCATCGGGATCCACTCGCAAATAGTCCCATCCGCCTTCGCCTCCCACCGGGATTCTCCTCAGCACTTTGTAACTCTGAGCCGATGCCGTGCCCGCAGAGACAAGCACCAGCGAAGAAGCAAGAACGCAGGCCCAGCACAACAGTCCCACGAAAGCTCGCCGCAACATATATGCCTCCTCCTTATTTGCTGAATGAGCCCCGATGGATCAATTTCGGGACCCTATTTCCGTCGTTTTCCCGCACATCGTCACAGATTAGTCCCTCACCCTACGCCTCGACGACGGGCTGGCTCTTCCGAGTCATGAAAAACTCCATCGCCGGCGTGATGACGAGCGACAAAATCATGGAAATCAGAATCCCCCCGATGACTGCAATAGCCAGCGGCTGCAGCATCTGCGAACCCGCGCCGACGGCCAGCGAAAGAGGCAGCATGCCCGCTACCGCGGCCATGGCCGTCATAACAATCGGACGAAGCCGGCGCCGTCCCGCCTGTACCAGGGCTTCTTCGGCCGAGAAACCTACGGAACGGAATTTCTGGTTCGCATCGAGCAACAGGATGCCGTTCTTGGCCACGATGCCGATCACCATGATCAGCCCCATGAACGAAGAGACGTTAAACGTCGTGCGCGTCACCAGCAATGCAAAGAATACGCCTGAGGTAGAGAGCACCGCCGAGGACAGAATCGCCAGCGGCGCGGAAAATGCCCGGAACTCCAGCAGCAGCACGATAAAAACCAGCACCAGGGCAAGCAGCAGCACCGTTACCAAATCGCGGAACGACTTCTGCTGCTCCTTATACGTGCCTCCGTAATCCACTCGGATCGACGGCGGCAGCTTCAGATCGCTGACCGCCTTCTGTACGGCCGCAACACCGCTCCCCAGATCGAGTCCCTCCAATCGCGCCGTAACTTCCACGTCCCGCTGCAGATTATCGCGTATGACTTCGATCTGACCCGGGAGTTCGCTGATATCCGCGATTGCGCCCAGCGTTGCCGTCCCGCCGTTTGAATTCACCAGAAGTGTATTCTTCATGGCTTCGAGCGATGAACGGCTCCCTTTGGGGTAACGCACCCGCACGACGTACGGCCGGTCGTTAATCACCACCGGAGTAGTTGCCGGCTCGCCGTCGACGATAGCAGAAGTCACCGTACTCAGCTGGTCGGTGGTGAACCCGGCCTTCGCCGCTCGTACCGGGTCCACTGTGAATACCACGGCCGGGCCGCTGGTCGTGGCCTCGATGCCGTCGGCCACATCGACCACAGGTTTCTTCTGGCTGATATAGATGCCGCCGATGGTGTCCGCCACGCGCGGCGCCCATTGCTTGAGCGCGTCCACATCGTCGGAGTAAAGCTTGATCACAATGGGTTGAGGCGCTCCGGTCAGATCGCCAATCATGTCCTCGAGCACCTGGTGGAAATCGACATCAACCGCGGGTTCAGCAGCCGTGACCTTCCCACGCACTTCCGCGACGATCTCGTCTATGGGACGGCTGCGCTTATCCTTCAGTTTGACGGATATGTCTCCGGTGTTCGCTTCGGTCACCGCCGCCAAGCCCAATTGCAGCCCCGTACGGCGAGAGGTGCTCTCCACTTCGGGCAGGGTCCGCACGATTTGCTCCATGTGCGAAACCATGCGGTTAGTCTCCTGGAGCGAGCTGCCCGGTGGCGTGACGTAGTCGAGAATGAAGCCGCCCTCATCCATCGCCGGAAGCAGGTCGCTGCCCAGCGCCTTGTAGCTAAAGTACGAGATAACAATCAGAATCGCGCATAGCCCTCCCAGCCACACCGGATGCGCGAAAGCGCGGCGCAGCCAGCGCTCATAGAACCGGATAATGCGCTCGAACCATCCTCCTCTCAGAGAGGCTTCCTCAGCCGCCATCATGCGCCGGATCTGTTCCATCTCCGCCGATTCCGCGCCGGCCGCCTCCACACGTGGCATCCGCCCTTGCGGCCCATCCACGCCGTTACCGAATTCCTCCGGGCCGTTCGTGCCATTCGTTCCGTTTAACTCCGACGCTGCGCCCGGTTTGCCCCGGCGGATCAGAAAAGTTCCCAGATTCGTGGTCCAGGAAAGCGCCAACACGAGGGACGTCAGCAACGAAACACTCATGGCAATTGCCAGAGCGCGGAAGAACGTCCCCGTCACGCCGGTAATGCTGATCAGCGGCAAGAAAACCACAATCGGCGTCAGCGTCGAGCCAATCAGCGGAATGGTCAATTCCTTCAGGGCGCTCGCCGTGGCTCGCAGCGGCCCTTCACCGCCGTCCCGGTGAAGAACGATGTTCTCCACGACCACGATCGCGTCATCGATCACCAATCCGCCGGCGGCGGCCAGCCCGCCCAACGTCATCATGTTGAAGCTCTGACCCATGATCTTCATCACGATGAATGTCACCATGATCGTCACCGGCACGACCAGCCCGGTCATGACGGCGGTGCCCCAGTCTCGCAGGAAGAGCCAGATAATCAGCCCGGATAGGAAAAGTCCGATGATGATCGCATCGCGCACGCTGCTGATCGAGGCCTTGACGATATTGGACTGGTCGTAAAAGACCCGCAGGTCCACGCCAGACGGCAGGCTCGGAGCGATGTTCTGGATCTCCTGATGAACTTCGTTGGCCACTTGCACAGTGTTGCTGTACGGCTGCCGGTTGATGCTCACCAGCACGGCCGGCTTTCCGTTCGCTGTGACTACGGTATACGCCGGCGCCGATGAAGGCGCCACCGTGCCGATATCCCTGATCCGCACAGGAATGTCGCCGGTGGTCTTGATCACGATATCGCCGAGCTGTTCAGGACTCTGTGCTTGCGCGGTGACGAGTCCCAGGAAGAGCTGATGATTGCGGCTGAGCAGCCCGGGAGAATCGATCAAATTGGTATGATTTACGGCATCGAGGATGTCCTGCAGGGTCACATGTGCCCGGAGCATGCGCACCGGATCAGGGGTGATCTGAAATTCCGGCTGCTGCCCGCCCTGCACCAGAACGCTGGCGACTCCGTCCAACCGGTTCAGGCGCGGCTTGAGCTGATATGTGGCCAGTTCCCAAAGTTGGGTTTGCGGAACTTTGTCCGACGTGATGCTGTAGCCCAGGATCGGAAAGCTCGCAAAATCGAGCCGATGGGCCTCGATTTGAGCGGTCATTGGCAAGGTGCTCTGAATACGCGCGATCGCCGAATTCACTTGCTGGAGCGTCACCACCATGTCCACGCTCCAATCAAAGTCCAGATCGATTTCCGCCGAACCGCGGCTGGTGATCGAGCGCACGTTTTGCAGCCCGGGCACGCTATTCACCGCCTCCTCGATGGGCCGCGTAATCGTCACTTCCATCTGGTTGATGGGCATGACGCCGTTATCCACGCCCACAATAATCCGAGGAAAATTCGTAGTGGGGAACACTGCAATGGGAAGCGTAAAAGCTTCGTAGATTCCGACCACCGCCAGCGCCAGAATCATGAAGATGATCGATTTGGAATGGCGCGCGAACCAGTAGCGATTGGGATCATCGATCGGCGCGACACGCCGCGGCGGCGGCAAGGTGCGAGTCGCCGCCTGGCTTGAGGTCGTCGTCGTGGTCTTGGGTTCCATGGAATGTACCGTCAAGCTGCCAGCAAATTCCTAAATTGCTGAAACCATCGCGTAGCCGCGCATGCTTGCCATCCGGCTCATTGGTCCTCGTCCTCTTCTGGAATATTCGGCGGAGCCTGCACCTGTATGTTCGTCTTCGCCAGGATGGGGTCGTCTTCTTGGGAAAGCGCGAAGGCGCCCACGGTCACCACCCGCTCTCCGCCCTGCAAGCCATCCGTGACCTGTACTTCGCCGTCATCTCGGATCCCCACCTTCACCTTCTTCTTATGCGGCTTATTGTCGGTATCCAGAATAATTACGGAGGTATCTCCCTCCGAAGTGGTCAGAAGAGCCTCGGCCGGAATCACGATGGCGTGCGGGACCGCCAGCGCCACGATTTGTACCTGTACATTGCTTCCCGGCTTCAAACGCTCGCCGGGATTGGGAGTCTGCACCCACACCTCCACCGTCGTGCTAGCAGGATCGAGCGCCGGGCTTACCAGGCTGACCTTCCCCTTGAGAGCTCCCGGCTGACCCGGCACGGAGATTGTCGCGGCGTCGCCCACCTTGAGCTGCGACGCCTCCTGCTGATCGATGTGCGTGCGAGCCACGACTTGCGACAAATTCATCACGGTAATAAGAGGGCCTGAGCTTGAGGCCATTTCTCCGGGGTAAACAGGCCGGTCCGTGACCACGCCGTCGATGGGGCTTACGATTTTGGAATAATTCAAATTGGCTTCCACGCTCGCACTTCTGCCCTTCGCCGCCGCTAGCTGTCCTTCGGCCATTTTGAGGTCGAGCTGTTTCTGCGACGATTCATAAGCATTCCGCGCCTGGATCAAGGCCACGTTGGCGTCGTCGACATCCTTGGCCGAGACGGCTCCCTGTTTATAAAGCTCCTGCCGCGCGTTATAGAGTTTTTGTGCAGCGTCCAACGTTTCCTTAGAGAGCTGCAGGTCTTGTTTCGCCTTCTGAACCGCTTGCTCATACCCGGCTTCGGCCTGGGCGTAGGCTCCCCGATTTTCCTCCTGGGCGGCAAGCAGGTCCCGATTCTCGAGTTCGGCCAACAGCTGGCCCGCATGCACCTTGCTGCCCTTTTCCACGTAGAACTTCTTAACCGGCGCGCTGATCTTCGGTACGATCGCCGCCTGTTCCAGCGGATAGAGCGTCGCTTCGCCGATCACTTTCCGTTCAATGGTCTGGTTCTCCGCCGCGCCTACCTGCACCGTCACCGTCGGCGATGCCTCGGCGACTCCGCCTTTGGAGCAGCCGGGCGAGAGAAAACTCGCCGCCAGAGCCACCCCCAGCAAGCCGCCGGCCCAGCGGCTTGCGAAAATATGGCCAGGGTCCATGTGAAGAATCGCTATGCGCATTACTTTCTTATCAGCGTTCATATTGCTGCCTTTTAACCCTTAACCTTTTTTAGAAACTTCCCGTAAACGTCTGTAAAGTCGCCAGCGCTGTGCGATAGCGCACCTGCTCGTCATCGAAAGCGTTGCGCGCCGTGATCAGAGTTGTTTGCGCGTCCACCACTTCCAACGTCGTGGATGACCCGCCCTGATAGCGCAGGGTGACCAGGCGCAAACTTTCCCCCGCCAAGTCCGCAATCTGCCGAAGCTTCTCTACCGCCTCCCGTGCTACGAGAGCTTCATTATATGCCGCATAGACCTCGCCGAGCGTACGCCTCTGGGTCTGGCTCAGCGACACCTGGGCCTGTTGCTGCTTGAATTCGGCTTGGTGCAGCTTACTGCGCAGCGTTCCCCAATCCCAAAGCGGAACAGTCAAAGAGGCCTGAATGTAATAGCCCAGGGTCGGCGTGGCGCCGGCCTCGGGAATGGCTGTGTATGCGCAATTTAACGCGACGCAATTCGCTTCAAGACCCCAAACAGGATCAAAGGATATGGCGGGCAGAAACGCGCTCCTGGCGCCTTTAACGTCCAGATTGGCCTGACGGAGAGATTCCGTTGCCACGCGCACATCGGGATTCATCCGCCCGGCCATCTCTTGCACTTCGCCGAACGTCGGCAATGGCCGCGGCGTGGCCAGATCGTCTACCGCCGTGAAATTTTCATTCAGTGTCGGAAAGATGAGTACGGACAGACCCAGCCGGGCATCCTCCATACCTAGATTAGCCTCCGAGAATGCCGCCTGCTGCTGCTGATATTGAATCTCGGCTTTGATAACGTCGCTGTGTGCCGCTTGGCCGGCCCTTTCCGTTGCTTCCGTTAACTGGAGAAAACGCCTTGCCTGTTCCAGCGCCTCTTGCGCGGTGGCATATTTCCGCTGCGCGATCACCAGTGCGTAGAAGGTCTTGGTGACCGTGACCGTCAGCCCGCGGCGCGCTATTTCCGCCTTGGCCGCCGCGATCGCTTCCGCGGCCTGGGCCCGCTTGTAATCGGTGCCCATCAACGCGTTCGCTGTGAGTTCCTGATGCAACACAGCCCACTCACGGTAGACATGCACGCCGTCGTTCGTGACGTACCTTCCGTTCGGAGTAATTCCGTTGCCCTGCGTGCCGAGATATTCGCTTCGGAAGCCGAACTGTGGCAGTCGCGCATTCCTGGCTTGCAGGCGGTCTTCCTGCGCGGACTTTTGGTCGGAAAGAGCCGCCAAGAATTCAGCATTATTTTTCTGCGCCCTCTGCAGCGCATCCGCCAGCGTTATCGTAACGGGCGGTCCGGTTTGCTCCGCCGGCTTGGGCGGATATACAAGCTGCACCGGTGCCTCAGGGGCGGCCTTACGCGGCGGGGTTTGCGCGCTGGCTATCGAAGCTCCGGCGCAAATCAAGAGCAACACCAGACCATAACGAAACGCCGGAGGGATATGGGCCGTGCGGCGCGTTCCCCCGCAACTCTTTTCGCCAAGCAAAGATCTCTCACGCGCAGCAGTCACGTTGCCTTCCTCCGTCTTCCCGAAATTTGTTCTCACGATTCTTTCCGATTTCTTTAAGGAGTTTCCCACTCGCCCTTCACACGACCGCTCGCTTGAATCCAAGAGCCTCTGCAGGCAGGTCCGCAATAGCCCAAACTATTCTAGATTAAGATGAGCTTAAAACGTATAATCCGGCCCTTTCAGGAAGACGCCCCGCCCGGCACAGGGACCGAACGGGGCGCCATTTACCGGGGTCTCAATAAACATATTGTGGAGGCAGATACATTAAATAGAGCTTAACTCCGGCTGAATCGGAAGCTGGACCCTCATCTCCGTGCCCTGCCCGTCGCGATTTACGGCCTGAATTTGCCCGCCGTAGGCTGTCACCATGGCTTTGCAGATCGCCAATCCCAGCCCAAATCCTCCGGTAGAACGAGACCGCGAAGGATCACCGCGATAGAATCGCTGAAAAACATGCGGCAACTGTTCCTCCGGAATGCCCGGACCCGAATCCTCCACGGAAACGCGTGCTGTGCTGCCGCCGTTGCGTATTACCTGAATCGCCACTCTCGATCCCGCCGGACTGTACTGCAGTGCGTTCTCCAGCAGATTCACCCAAATCACTTCCAGGTCCTCCGGATCGGCTTGCAGGTGAACCTCCTGCGGAGCAATCAATTCGATTTCAATGTTGCGCGCCTGGGCCAAAGCCTGGATTCGAGAAATGGCCGCTTCGCACGTAGAAGTGACTTCGGTAGTACCGAGCTTGCGTTTCATGCCGTTTTCAGCCCACTGTTCGATCCGCGCCAATCTCAATAGGCGGCCGAGCAAATCTTCCAGCCGCCCGCAATCCTCCAGCATGCTTTCCAAGCCGGCGTGATATTCGTGTTCTGGACGCGGCCGCCGCAACAGAGTTTGCAACGTTGATTTGACGATCGCCACCGAGGTCTTCAGCTCGTGAGCGGCATCGCTGGTGAAATCGCGCTGCTGGCGGAAGGATTCCCGCAGCCGGTCCAGCACGGTTTCAATGGCCCCGGTAAGGGGAGCCAGCTCTTTCGCCATGGACGCCTGGGGCGGCGGCCGAAACTCCCAATTGAGCACGGATATCGCTCCCGCCTGGCCGGCCAATTCTCGCAGCGGCTCGAGCCCTCGGCGCACGCCCCAGGCGGCCACTGCGCTGACGACAAAAAGCAAAAGCAAGCTGACGCCTGCAACAGAAAAGCCCAGTTCCGCGAGCTGCTCACGCATGCCCACCAGGGACGCGGCGTAAATCACCGTGACTCGCTGCGGCACGCTGATATTTTCTTCGCGATCGAGCACCGGCACCTGCCGCAAAACAATGGATCTGTAAGGAACGCCGTTCACGGCAAAATTGGCGAATGCGCTGCCTGGATCCAATTCCAACGGAGCTAGCGCCCCGGAGCGGGCCAGGAGCTCGCCGTCGCTCTTGCGAATCTCGAAGAGATCAGGGTGCCTCGCATTAGAGGAGGCAGGAATCAGCGCAGGATCGAACAGGAGATCGGGAACATTGGCGTCCGAGTAGCGGACGGCAGCAAGTGTGTTTGCGGCCAATCCGTTCAGCGCGGCGTCAAAACCGCGGCGCAACTCCCGGCGCGCATAGAGCACTGCAACCGTCGTGAGCGCGGCCGTGAGCACCAGCTGACAGACAATCACGCTGGCAATGATGCGGCCCGCCAGCGAAAAAGGTCTGCCCGCAGGTTTAGCCTCACGCCGAAGCGTGGCGAACCATCGCTGCGCTGTTTTCTCATTGGCTCCCGCACTGGTTACCGCAGGTTCAGTTTGCGGCCAGCTTCCCGATGCCACCTGAATGCTTCCTTTCCAAGGCGTGTGAATTGAGCTTACGTACGTTCGCGCTCAGGACGCAAAACGTAACCGTGGCCGCGCACCGTGTGAATGAGCTTCACCGGATCATTGCTGTCAATCTTGCGTCGGAGCCCGGAAATGTAAACTTCGATCACGTTGCTGAATTTCTCCCAATTGTAGTCGTAAAGGTGCTCCAGCAGCTCGCTCTTGGAGATCACCGCGCGCGGCCGGTGGGCAAGGTATTCCAGAACGCGATATTCCATGGGCACAAGCGCGATCTCCTTCTGGCCGCGCCGCACCGTGCGCTCGATGGTATTCAACTGAAGGTCGGCCACGGAAAGCACCGGAGACCTTTGCCCCTTTCCGCGTCGAACCAGAGCTTTGGCTCGGGCCAGAAATTCGCCCAGATCAAAGGGCTTGGAAACGTAATCGTCAGCCCCCGCGTTGAGCAGGCGCACCACGTTCTCTTTCTCATCCCGGGCGGTCAGCACGAGAACTGGCGTGGCCAGGCCTTTTTTGCGGTACTGCGCCAGCAAACTCTGTCCATCCAATTTAGGCAGCATGAGATCGAGGACCATGAGGTCGTAGGCGCTCGATTCCGCCAGGTACAAGCCTTCCTCACCGTCACCCGCGATATCCACCGCATAACCCGCGCTCTCTCGCAGCGCGCGCGCCACGTTCTCAGCGAGCCGTTTCTCGTCCTCGACCACCAGTACTCGCAAATCCCCTCCTAAGAAGTCGCCGACATTCCTGCGTTACCCACTAAAACCACGTGCCCGGATATTTCACCGAACAGCCGTAAGGCCGGCTTGCCGGCGTGGTCACCGGCTTTCCCGCTATGGCTTCCTCGAGCGCCTGAGAAAGATAATTCCGCGCACGCCCGATATCCGCCTGATCGGTCGTGGGCTTATCATCAATCGCGCCGTCATAAACCAGCGTTCCCTGCGGATTGATTACAAACATCTGCGGCGTAGTTTTCGCATCGTAGAGGTGCCCCAGAGTTCCCGTGGGGTCAAGCAGCACGGCGCTAGGCGCCGCATTGATTTGCTTGAGCCAGGAATTTTCTTCCGCCGCCGTTACATATCCCTGCTTACGCGGCGCCGAGGAGATGACGGTCAGCCAGATCACTCCCCGCAGCATCCATGCGCGTTGCAAGCGCTGCATATTCCCGCTGTTGTAATGCTTCTGTGTGTAAGGGCAACCCCGGTTGCTCCACTCGAGAACCACGAACTTCCCGGCATAATCGGAAAGCTTCTGCGTCTTGCCATTCGTATCTGTGACGGAAAAATCGGGGGCGCGTTCGCCCACTCGGGCCGCCTGGGCCAGGGGCAACGTGCAGAACACAGCCGCGGCTACGATTATCCAGCAAGTCGCCGCTCGCTTCATCTTCCCTCCCCTTGCTTCCGAAGAGTTTGAAGCAGCGAAGATAAACGCCCGATTAACACGACCGATTACTTCTTGCTGCCCGCCACAGGCGCCGAAACTTCAAATGCGCGGCCCGGGCCAAGCACCACGACGCCCTTCAACACGCTGATCGGCTTCAAGAGCTGGTCCGATTTCTTAAGCTTAATCTGCACGCCGCGCGGATTTGGCGCCACGCCCTGCGCCGCGGAGTTATCGATTTGCTCGTCTTCCAGTGGGAAAAAAGTGGCCTTGCTGTCGCTTGCTCCGGTGTCCAGCGAAAGCAGGAAAAAGCCGCCATTCTCGCTGGCCCGGGCCTTCCAGCCCGCGGGCCACGCTTTCGGTACGTGATCGAAGGTGCTGCGGAATAGCTCGCGATCAGCCGCCGCGTTCGCGGCATTCGCCGATGGAATCGATAGGCTGGCCTGAGCCTTTGCCGGTATGCACACCTCGCGGCAGATCAGATAACGAATATCCGCGGATATCGTCACCGGCTTCGCCGGTTTGTAGCCGGCCGGGACTTGCATCCGCACCGGAAGCAGCACGCGCCCCTCATAGCCGTAGTCAATCACGGTGCCGGTACCCAGGCGCACCGGAGTCGGCCAGCGAATCTCTTTAGCTTGAAAACCGGGCGGAAGCTGCCACTGTATTTTCGGCGGCTCTCCCGAATCCCCCGGATTCACCCAATAAATGTGCCAGCCCTTCTCGAGATCGAATAAGACGCCGACCCAGGCAGCTTGCCCGGGCGGCAGCGAATTATTCTCGGCAATCAGTCCCACTTTCGCATGAGTGGCTGTGAACGATTGCGCAGCGGCGCCGATGGCACATGCGAATCCCAGCAGCAGAATCGCCATGCGGAGCGAAAAACGTCGAGAAGACAAAAGCATATTGATGTAACCCTCCGCGAACGCTATAACCCGCCGGAAGACGGCCTGCCCGTTTGAGAATTCTCCGCCAGGAGGCGTTGTACCAGACCTCGCACTTCCCCCTTCAGCCGCACATACTCTTGGCCTGTAGCCTGGCTTGCAAATCCCGCATGCACGCTCCGCACGCGGCCGTCGCGTCCTAAATAAATGGTCGTGGGATAAGCGCCGAAATTCACGAGTTGGGGAATCTTTTGATTCACTTCATCGGGGGTGCCGGCCAGCAGCATCGGATATTGTATGCTGTAGCGCCTGATGAAGCTCTCCACGCGCGGCCGCGCCAGAGCCGGATCCGCATCCGCCTCGAACATCAAGCCCACAATTTCCAATCCTTGCGAATGAAATTCCTTATATAACTCGACCAGGAATGGCGCCTCGTCGTGGCAATTCGGGCACCAGCTTCCGCCGATCGCCAAGAGCACGACCTTGCCCTTGAATCGCGCATCCGTATTGGAAACAATCTTTCCGTCCAGATCCGGAAAGCTGAACCGGAAAGCTACGCTGGGATCTTTCACGCCAGTGTAACGCGAAGGATCAGGCGGATCGGGAACGCCCTTCGCTCTGGCCTCGCTCTTCCGCACGGCCACATAATTGGCTGCCCGGTCCAATGAAATCGCGAGCGTGCCGTCCGAATTTAGTTTGGCCTCAAACAGCAGAGGGTTGGCTCCGGCAAAATGGCTCAGGACGAGCCGGCCATTTTGCCAGCGGCCGATGAGGTAGCCGGTGTCGCCGTCCACTCGCAGAATCGAACCGGAAACCTCCGCCCCCGATTGGCGCAAGAAGAGACTCCAGGTGCGCGTATCGCTAGGGCTCCTGGCCTCCTGAGCCACGCGCCGCATCTCCCAACTCCCTGCAACTTTGGGAGCATCGGTCGTGCTGGCCGGGGCGGGCACGAAGCGGTGCCCGCGGATTTCCAGGGCCCAGGAATTCGGCCGGTTGTCACGATAAATGCCGTGAAGCTGGTCGCCCTCGAAGATAGCTTCGAGCGTGGTATTGAGATAGTCGTACTTGAGCATTAGACGCCCATTGGCGACGCTTCCCGATGTCGAACCCAGCTTGGCGTCCCCCTCGAAGAAGAAGCCTTGCACCTGATTGCCGTTTTGGGCGATCTCGAATCGGAAGGGAATCTCCACGCGATTCACGATGACCGTCGCGTCCCACAAACCCGTAACATTCGTGGCGGAAATACCGGGCGGGCTTGATGCCAGCCAGATCGCTACAACCGTGATACAGAGGGTCAGAAGCCTTCTCACAGTTTCAAAATTATAGCACCAGCTCAGGGCACGGAAACTCCGGAAACCCCGAAGCAGGAGCCGGCTTAGTGGGTCATGGGATAGATGATGTAGTTGATGCCCATGCGATAGGCAAAGGAAGAAAAGCGCTCCGGATAGCGCGGATCATCGGCATGCTCCCAAGCATCGCCGATGTGCATATTGAAGCAGATAGCCACCATGATGCGGCCGTTTTCATCACGAATCGCCTTCCACTCCGGATAAATGCCATCGTTCTCGTACGTCCTACCGGTATATATATATTGATAGCCGGGCACCTGCGGCCGTTCGTCCAAATCGTACAGAACGTGGAAAATCTCATCCTTGTTGGTCAAATCCTCGATGGGCCGGTCGGGCAGAATCTTGCGCATTCCGATCATGAAACTGGCCCAGGCCGCGGCTCCGTGAAAGCTGTCCACAATCAGGAAGCCGCCGCGCTGCAGGTAATTGCGCATGCGCTTGGCCTGCTCATCGTTGAAGTCCCAATTGGCCACATTGACGGCGTATAGCCAGGGCCAATTGAAAACCTCATCACTGTCTGGATCGATCACTTCCTGGTAGGGACGCGCGTCAATGCGCGTCAGGCGGAGAACCCCCTGCACAAATTGGCGGTCGGCCCGGGGATAATCTTCCGACCAGCCGCCATTGCGGAACATGCCGAAGTCGCCGAATCCCCCGTAGCTGGCCATGCGGATGGGATAGCGGAGGCGGGCAAAGGCAAATTCATCTTTCTGTTCCCCGTTGCCTTCGCGATAACCGCGGTAGCCGCCGTAGCCGCCGCCATAGTAACCCTGCTGCAGCGCCAGCAGAGTGGCACCGGAGCCCACGAACAACAGCAGCAGCAAACCGCGCGCCAGCGATTTCGTCATGGCAGGTCTCTATCCGCAGAGTATCAGAATCGGGCTACTTTCTCCAATTGGGCGGCCGCGCCGAGTGCATTCCTGGCAACTCGGCTAACCATTGGATTCCCAATCACGAATAACGGAACAGCGCCTTAAAGCCAAAATCCATGTGCATCTGATTGTGACAATGGAAAAGCGTTAAGCCCGGTTGATCAGCCATCAGGTCCACAGCTACGCGCCCAAACTGAGGTACGACCACGGTGTCTTTCATCACGCCGCCCGTCGGCTTGCCATTGATTTCCACGATCTCGAAAAGATGCCGATGGATGTGCAGGGGATGGTCATCGTCAGTGCGGTTACGAAAGAAGATGCGATATTTCGAGCCCGGACGAAGCACAAATTCGTCCTCGTGCGGAAATTCCTTGCTGTTGATGGTCCAGTGGTTGAAGCCATGCACGCCGCCGGGAACCTTCTCGAAGATCATGTCGATCGTCTCTGGCGGCGCAGACGGCGCCGTGGGGCGGCCGAAAACCATGTAGTCCCAGGTGCGATTCGCCGGCCGCAAAAACTGCGGCTGCCCTTTCTGGTTTTCGTACTCGACGATGATGCCCAAGCCCGCGTTGCGATCGGCATCGGCGGTCGCACCGAGCGCCCAGACGCCGGGCCGGTTCATATCCACGAAACAATCGACGCGCTCGCCGGGACCCATGGCGATCACGTCCACCGCTTGGGGAGTTGGCACCGGATTGCCATCCAGGGCGAAGATTTGAAATTTATGGCCTGTCAGCGCGATCTTCCGGTTGGAGGTGGCGCAGGCGTTCAGGAAATGGAACAGGAGGCGCTGCCCTTGCTTCACCTGAATCGGCGGGCCTCCGCCCATCAGCTTATCGTTGATGGAAACGACGCGATAGACCGCTTCGTAGCCATTGGGTCCCCTGGGCATGCGGGTCGGCTTCTCCGGCGTCGGCGCGTTGGGGTCTTCGTCCTCGTCATCTTCATCTTCGTTGGCGAGAAAAGGCTCCCAATCACGTAGTGCCAGAAAATGTTCCTGGTCGTATTTCCCGGGGTCTTTTCCGGAATCGATATAAAAGAATCCGTATTGGCCGGTATAAGTCCCGCGATGGAGATCGGAGAGGGCCATGGTGTGCGTGTGATACCACCGGGAGCCCGCGGGACCCGGAGTGAATTGGTAGCGGTAGCGCCCGTGCGGCGGAATCATGGGCGTGCCCTCTTCTTCCGCGCCGTCCACTTCGGAAGGAATGAGCTGCCCATGCCAATGGACGAGTTCGGGCACGTCAGTATCGTTGACGACGTCGATGGTTATCGGTTTGCCCTCGCGCACGCGGATCAGCGGGCCCGGCGAGGTTCCGTTATAACCGATGGTGCTGAGGGACCGGTAAGGGGCGAGTTCCACCAGGACCGGCGCGATTTTCAGCGTGAAATCCGCGGGCGTCTGCGGCGCGCCAGAGTTCCGATTTTGCGTCGGGTTTTGCATCTGGGGCATTTGTGGCGCTTGCTGTGCAGGCAGCAATCTGCCAAGTCCCAAACCACCGGCGAGCGCGCCCCCTACCTTGATGAAGTTGCGTCGGTCCATCTTTCCTCTCTTCCTCGCACCCGATCCGAGTGCCTGGACAAAAAGTTCCAGCTGGGGACCTCTAACAGATTACCACCAGAACAAGGCGCACATGCAGGACATCCATCAATCCGGCTTCTTTCTGAAAGCCAATAGCTCGATTATCGGTCCCTCACAGAACGTGGTGATTCGGCATCCCGACCGGCGCACGGACGAAGAAGTGGATCTGGCCGTGGTGATCGGCAGGCGCGCGCAAGCGGTGCCGGCGGCATAAAGTTAAAGTACAAGTTGAGGATTGCCTACCCCACCCTCCTTTTTTTTGGCAAGTGTTCATTCTAAAGATAGTTAGCTTGTGCTCTTCGCAAGTGTTCATTCCGGGAGACTTGTGCCGCGCTCTATGTCGGCGCTCAAAACAAAGTGCTTAGCTTTCGAGGCTCCGACACGGGACCGATGAACAAAGCCGACAGTAAAATTTATGGAGCGGTTCCCAGAATTCATAAGGTAGGCGCAAATTTTCGCGCGGAGCCCTATTCGAGGCGATTGTTTGCGACCGAAATTACGCAGGCGAGATCCTCGCCGGACAAACATGGCGCAGCATAACAGAATAGCTACTACCTGTCAATCGCTATTTACTAACTAATTCATTCGAACAATCTGGGAGGACGGTAACTATTCGAACAAAAAAGAAAGCCTCAGGTCTTGCACCCCAGCACGCGCGACCTTTTTGATCGCGCGAGTGCTCGCGCTCGAGAGGCGCGCACCGGGGGACCCCGCAGGTCTCTCGCCGACTTAAACTTACAGGCCCTTGCGCGCCGGCATCGGGCGACCTGAGCTACAAAATGGTTCCGACATGAGACGGCCTTAGCTACAACGCTGCAGCTTCAGTTCGCGCGCGCGAAGACCTGTAAATCTTCAAGTTCGGGATGGGTGGGAACCCAACTGATAGAGGTAAAGACTTTGCCATCGGATGAGACCGTATAGATCACCCATTCTGTGGAGATACCTTTGTCTTTCTGCAAGCGCACGATCAAGTCCGGGGCGAGGCGCCAATGGGCGAGAGTTCTATCCTGCCCCCCAGCGCGCGGATCCGGGTGATCCTGGCCATCGAATTTGCCGGAGTAGGAGTAGACCGGCGACGATGTGGGACTATAAGCGAGGGTGTTTCGAAGGCCGCCGCTTTCCGGCGCCAATATCCGCGTGTGCTGAGTGGGGTAAGGTGCGTGATCGCCGCCGCGATTATTCACGGATTTGGTCTGGTCCATCTTCCACGTTCCGAATATGGGATCGGCGGAATCGGACGCCTGTCCAAACGCTCGAAGATGTCCAATCGAGAAACCTGCCAATAAAGTGACCGCGAGGAGCCCGGCGTGCAACGCACATTTGCGCATAGGCCTTTGCCTCCTATGACTTCTGTGGGAGAGCATTATACGACCGACATTCCCTGGGAAAAAAGAGAAGGTAGGCATGCCGGAGACATTCGAACGCGCGAGGCCTGACCGAATGTTTGAAAAGAGCGCAGAGGGATTCTTCGACTTCGCGTCTCGACCGGAAATCGTGAAAGCGCGATTTCCGGAAAGCGGATGCGGGACGCTACGCTCAGAATGACAATGCAGGGGATAGGGGGACCGAATCTTGGAACGGGTTGGTGGTGCCGGAGAAAGGAGTCGAACCTTCACGGGCTTGCGCCCAACGGATTTTGAGTCCGCCGCGTCTGCCATTCCGCCACTCCGGCGCTTGGGTGCAAATCTATCTGATCGAGATGGTTACTGCAAGACGGCTACGGTTGCCGATTCTGTGGTTACTAGTGTAGCCTTCCCGCCGAGGTGGCGGCGGCTAGAATCGGACGCTGGAGAGCATTTTGTCGAAGGTGGGCTTCAGCTGATCGAAGTTAGCCTGCGGAGCGACGAAGACGAAAGCGATTGCTTTTCCGCCGCCGCGGGGTACGGCCACGAGCCAATCCCGTTCGGGCTGCGGTTTCCCGTCCTGGCCGGGCATGGGAGAAACGGTGGTAAGCTGAAGGCTGCCTGCAGGCATACCGGCGACCATAATCGTATCTATATTCCCATTCTGCTTCATATTGCCATCGCCGCTTTGGAGACTCCGCGCGATGGCTGAAGTTACCTGCTGAGCGTTGGCCTCCGATCCGCCGGGCAATGAGACGGACTGGATCACCACGCCATAGGCCACCGCGCCGCCGGCTGCGCCGGCGCGCGGAGCGATGGTTACGGAACTTTGCTGGCCGGGCATCACCTGCCAATTATCGGGCCGGTCGATGGTGGCCTCGTCGACGTCGGCGCTCTGAAATTTCGAACTCGGCTGGATGGCCGACATTGGCGCGGCGGGAACCATGCCTGTTGCTGAGGCAGTGCCATTGCCATTCGCCGGAGCTCCTCGGAATACCGCTCCATTTTTCGAATTCTCCGCCTGCCAGCGGCCATTTTTTGCACCCGAGGCGATCTCCTGAGCGGTATAGGCATGGAGACCGCCAGCGTGGCTGCGCACGCTAACGAACTGCGGGCTATCCGGCGTGTAATTTTCAGGGGGCCAGCCGCGCACTTCATTCTGGATGGCCCCGTCACGATTTCCGGGGTTCGGGTGATCGCTCAGGAATTGCGGGCCATTCTTATTGCTGGCCCCGAGCTTTCGAAAGAAGTCCGCCAGCGCCATAGGATTGAAGTGCGCCTTCCACAAGACGATCGCGCCGAAGGCATCGGCTTGAGCCTCATCTGTTCGAGAGTACTTCAGCATCAGGGTGCCGGCGCCAATCTGAATGCCGCTCTGCGCCACGCCGCCCAAGCCGCCACCCAAGCCTCCGGCAATGGCGCCGACAATGTCCGCAATGCCTCCCACGACGGCCGATTTCTGCTGTTGCTTGGCGGAGTGCTGCATATAGACGTGGCCCATCTCGTGAGCCATCACGCCCGCCAGTTCCGCTTCATTGTCCACGGTAGTGATCGTGCCGACGTTCACGAACAAAGGCCCGCCGGGGAGCGCAAAGGCGTTGACTTCCTTCTGCGCCACCACGTGGAATTGGTAGGGCCAGGTGCGGTCTTTGGGAATGACAGCGACTAGCCGCTTCCCCAGCGCCTGAATGTATTGCGTTTCGGGGCTCGAATCGGGGAGAACCGGCATCTGCTGATAAACTTGCGCGGCTGCCTGCAAGCCCAGCTTTTGCTGCTGAGCACGGGACATGCGAGGATGGCCGGGATCGGGAAACTCCGGCGGTTTCCCCGCCGAGAAAGCCAGCGCGGCAGCGAGACACAAAGCCGCGTAAGCCCCGAGGCGGCATATGGGCGAGATTTGGTTTATTCTCTGAGTTAGTTTCATGGCCCTGATCTGTGAGCGGCAGCGTATATAGGATACCGCATGACGGCCGCATGATGGCTTATCTCTGACCTATGTGATGCGCAGTGGGCAGATCGAGGATAGCAAACTTGGTTTCCGCAACTGGCTAGCGGCGACGAGAACGGCAATAGTTAGAATCCATCCCTTAGTTCTTGGAGAGCACTAGGCACCCGGCCACGACGTTGGGTGAAATGAAGCTCGAGATGAGCAACACGAAAAGGAGCGATGACGTGATTGAAGCGCTGATCCTCGATCTTCTTGAGTGGCTAGCAAACGGCGAGAGAACGTATGAAGAAGTGATGGAGGCTTGGCGCACATCCTGTCCCAGACTTACGGTTTGGGAGGATGCGAACGATCGAGGACTCATCGCGACCGAGCAAGCGAACGGGCGTAGGCTCATTCGGCCTTCGACGGCGGGACTTGAGCTACTTCAGCGGCGTGCTGCCCAGAGAAGGATCTGAAGGACGATCCGCGAAGCTGACCTGCTAACCCTCACAGCCAAGAATGACTGTGCCACTGCGGCTCGAAATGGCGCGTGCGGCAAGACGCTGGGCGTGGACCCACCCTTAAAAACGAAGGGTGGGGCACCCGCTGGCCATTCGAGGGGAGCTCACCTCCCAACTCCAGTATCCGCTCGGCCTCCGTTATCCGCCCCGGTCTGAGTGTCTCTCATTACTTTGCCGTCGGCGAAAACGACCTTGTTAAAACGCCCAACTGGAAGCCCGGTCTTGGCTTGCCAAACATAAAGCGTGACCACGTCGCCCGGCTTCAGCGAAGTCCTGGACCAGCCGATTAGCTGAGACGCCGGCGTGCTGCCCATTTCCATGATCCAGTGTTGGACATTGCCTTTATCATCTTTATAGTCCACTTTGATCAGAGGGTGGGGATTGATCCAAGCGAACTGAGTTATCACTGCGTCTTTCAGTACGACTGGTTTGGACATGTCGTACGCCGCCGCTCCATGATGAGCGAACATAGGACAAGAAATAGCCAGGAGTCCGGCCATTGCGAAGAACGGGGCAACCAACATGAGCAGCTTCGTTTTCATCTTTGACCTTCCTTAGCGCCTAACGCGCTCCGAGCGAATACGGCCAGAACTGCAACCGTAATTACAAGAGCGAAATCCTCCATTAAACCCGCCCACAAGAATCGCGGGGCGGTTGCAAATCCTTCCGATTGTCGGAAGGGAAACGGAACACCCCACTTGATGAAGCAGTCATAGCAGACACCAACATATCGCGAAAAATAGAGCAAGTTCACGAGCGTAAACAGAAGCCCTACCGTAAGTATGCCAATTCCGCACTTACGAATGAGGCGCATCACCTTGGTCTTTGTCCCTCGCTGCTTCGGCTCCCCAGCTCGCGAATTCAAAGTAGCCGAGTACGCCGGCTTACCTGCGCTGCGGCTGAGCATTGGGATCAAAGCCAGCCGGATCACCCATCTCCTTCAAGTACTCCTGAACCTGCGACGGTATGCAGGTAAAGTCATCGAGTTGCTGGTTGGGAATCCAGCGGAAATGCTCCTCGCCGAGAAAGAACTGCTGGGTGTAAAGCTTCGGGTCGTCCATGGTTATCGTCAGCGTCAAATCATTCTTGTCGATCCGCTTGAAGCGTTCCTGCACATGCGCATCTATGCTATGGGGATACCCGTTCTTGGTAGTCCAGGTGGTATCGTCAAGCCCGGTCGTGTCCACGACAAATGTGTAGTCATCCTCCCAGTGGCCCACCGAGTAACCGTTATATCTCGGGTCGAGTGCGTCTTTCCCGCTCCCGCCCACGGTGGCCGGCAACGCCCGCCCGTCCGTCCAGATTTCGCGCCAGACATCCATGTACTGGATCAGTATGAACGTCCGATTCGGCAGCGCCGTGATCGTCATTCCGCGAATTTCGTTCGTCATGTTCTGCGGAAATCCAAACGGATCACAATATCGGTTATGAGGATCGTTCGTGCCGGCGGGACTATATTTGCCGATCGGCTTGTTCTGATCGTACAACTGTTTCCCCAAAGGAGTGAGAGGTGGCGCCGTGGGGTCTTGCGCGTTTATACCCCTGGGAACCGCTGCGCCCGAGCCCGGTCCTGCCCAGGTCCCAGTGAGATCGCGCTTCGGCGCTGGCCCACCGTCTCCAACGGCCCTGTCCATAGGGTAGTATTTCCAAGGGGAACGTGCCTCATTTGCCTGTTTCGGTTGAGACTCGGAGGTTTGGGCGATAGCTACAGAAGAGAGAACCACCATCGCGCCTAAACCCAGGATGGCGCCGATGAACGCATTTCGCATTTCGAGACTCCTCCGACTTTTTTAGGCGGCAAAAGCCGTGTGGACTTTGTTAACCGCGAAAAGCGCATCCTGTTGGTAGCCTTTTCGCGGAAGACGGATCACGGGTTGCTTATTTGGCGGGCGCGTCCCCAGGAGCCCAGCCGGACGGCTTGGCCAGTTTGTCCCGATACTCGATGGCCTCCGACGGTACACACAGCGTCTCTTCGAACTCCTGATCCTTCATCCAGTAATAACTCGTCTTCATTAATTGAAAGGGCTTGGTATAGAGCTTCGGATCGTCAACCGTTACCGTCACCTCCAGGTTGTACTGGTCTGGCCGCGTCCAGCGCTCCTCGAGGTGCACGTCCTTGGTGTGCGGATGCCCCCTCTCATCGAGCCAGCTTCTGGGATCCAAGCCTGCCGTATCGATCACGAACGTATTGTCACCCTCCCAATGGCCCACGGAATATCCGTAAAACCTGGAATCGGGCGCCCCTTTCGCGTCCACGGCCTTGGGAAGTTCTCGTCCGTCCATCCACACTTCTCGCCACACTCGCTGTTGTTCAAACAGCATAAGCATGCGGTTCCCTGCCGGCTGGAATACGATTCCTCCTCGCATGCTGATGGCGTGGTTCAAAAGGTCGCGCGGAACGCCAAGAGGATCACAGATCATGAAGGGGTCGTTCGTGGCCGCCACATTTTGCGGGGCGTCAGGCGCCTGCCGCCCTGCTTCGGGAACCGGCATATTGAGGTTGAAGACGGCCTTGCCCGCCGGAGTCATATCAGGGTAAGGGCCCATTACTGTCCTTATGGGTCCCACCCAGGCGCCAGTCAGATCATGCTTGGGAGCGGGGCCGGGCGGATTCGGCATCGCAGGGACTCCCGCGGTGACATAACCCGGCGGCACGGCTCGAGGTGCTCGTTCTTGAGCCATTACAGCGGACGAAAGGGCCAGTACGGCCAGCAAAGCAACGATAACTTCGGCGACCTGATTGCGCATTTCAACTGCCCCCTTTTTTATGCGGCAAAAGCCGCGTGGACTTGTCAACGCGCGAAAGCTCCTGATGTCCATGACTTTTGCGCGAAGAACGCGCGTTTGCCGCTCGACAACTGATTGGGCTGTTTTACCCCCGACTAACCACGCGAAAAACTGGTGCGCCCGCCGGGAATTGTTCGCCGGTCCGCGGCTACCGGGGTTCAGCGACGGCTTCCCTACTTGGCTTCGTTGCCGTTGCCCCTGTTCCCACCGGCATCGGGGCCGTAACCGCTCTTGTTCCCTGCGTCGCCCCCAAGCTGGGTATCGTGCAATACAGAGCCATCGGCGAGCGCGATCTTGTTCAGACGCCCCGCGGGCAGGCCCGTTTTAGCGGCGTAGACATAGACGGTTATTACATCCCCGGGCGCGAGGGAAGTCTTGCTCCAGCCTATGAGCTTCAGCGCCTCAGGACTGGCTGTTTCGGCGGTCCAATGTACGACCTTGCCCTTGTCATCCTTCACATCGAATTCAATCAGACTGTGAGGATTGGCCCACGCGAATTTCGTCACCGTTGCTTGTTTGAATTCAGTTACCTTGTTCTCGTACGCCGCATTTCCGTGATGCGCTAACACAGATCCGCAAACAGCTAAAAGACCAACGCCCAAGACGAACGCCACGAGCAGCTTGCTTTTCATTCGGCACCTCGCAAAAAAACCCTTTGCGGTTCGAGCCACACCTAAGGGAAGGATGGAAGGGGAATCCCCTTTTGCGCTTCCACACTGCAAGATACACCCATCCGTGTTAGGACTCCACGGGGTTGATTTTGGTTTCAGGCCGCATGAACATTGGCGTTGGCTGGATCATTAGGGACATGAGGTGGACCGGAAATTTGAGCTTCGGAGACATCTATTTTCTCCTGAGAGTTGCTGACGGAAATCATAATTTGAGTCCCTACCTCAATAGAGACGGGATTCTCGGAAATTGGCCCACGGCGAGGAGTTCAAATTCCTTGTGAAGCGCGGCGGCGGTTTGCTACTGTCGTGCAGGAGGCGACTCGCCCAAATTAGCACAGAGTTCACAGACAGAAAGAGTGCCAAGGGGTTTTCTTCGATGAATATTTCGTCAACGGAAACGGCCAAAGCCGGTGTTACCGTGGCGCCCACGGGCGGCGCCTTGGGCGCGGAGATTCGCAACGCGGACTTGAGGACGATCGACGATCGCGATTTTGCGGTTATGTCTGGGGCCTGGCACGATCACGCAGTGCTGCTGGTTCGCGGCCAAGAACTTAACGATGAGGATCTGGTTACTTTCAGCAAGAGGTTCGGCGAGCTGGATTGGGCGCCCGTTCAAGAATCAGGGCGGCGATTCGTCGAAGGCCATCCGGAAATTTACGTGGTGTCCAATGTGGTCGAAAACGGCGTGCCCATAGGAAGCCTGGGGGCGGGCGAGGCAACTTGGCACACGGACATGTCCTACCTGGAGGTGCCTCCCAAAGCCAGCATTCTTTACGCGTTGGAGGTGCCAGCCTCCGGCGGCGATACTTACTTCAACAACATGTATGCCGCTTATGAGGGCTTGCCGGAGGAGCTCAAGCGCCGGATCGAAGGGTTATCGCTGAAACACGACGGCACCTACAACAGCGGAGGCTATTTGCGGCAGGGTGTAACGGCCGTTGACGATCCCAGGACCTCGCCCGGCATCTATCATCCGCTCGTCTGCACTCATCCTGAGACGCGGAGGCGGGCACTTTATCTTGGCCGCCGACGCAACGCCTATATCGCCGGCTTGCCCCTTGCGGAATCAGAATCGCTCCTCGATGAATTGTGGGCGTACGCCACGCGCGCGGAACTTGCCTGGGGACACCAGTGGCGTCCAGGCGATCTGGTTTTATGGGATAACCGCTGCACGATGCACCGGCGCGATTCCTTTGACGCCGCTTCGCGCCGGGTCATGCACCGGACGCAAATCCGGGATGAAGTCGCGCCCAGGCCATAACCAGAGAATCGCCATCCAGACTCAGGAAACAGCGACGGAGAGGCCGCGCGTGCGATTACGTGGGCTGAGCGCGCCCCGAGTCGTTCTGGGGCTGCTCTGCCTGCTGTACCTCGTTCTGTTCGTTGTGCGGGTGGCCATATCCGGGGTAGCGCCTCTCATCAAGACGGACCTGCGGCTTAGTAACACGCAGCTGGGGCTGGTGTTTTCGGCATTTGCCATCCCGTACGCAATCTTTCAACTGATCGGGGGATGGATCGGCGACCGCTGGGGCGCGCGCGTGGTGCTCTGCGTCTCGTGCGGCGTCGTGGCCATAGCCACGGCGCTCACGGGCGCAGTCAACGGCTTTCTGGCGCTATTTGCGGTTCGGCTGGCGTTGGGTTTCGGCGAGGGCGCCACTTTCCCGACCGCTACCCGGGCGATGAGCAGCTGGATACCGGAAAGCCGCTGGGGCTTCGCCCAAGGAGTTACGCATTCTTTTTCGCGTATCGGGAATGCCCTGGCGCCTCCGCTGATCGCCTGGATGGCCGTGCTGCTGACGTGGCGCGGGTCGTTTGCAATTTTGGGCATAGTGAGCTCCGCCTGGGTGCTTCTGTGGGGCTGGTTTTTTCGCAACGATCCCCGCGAGCACCCCACGATCACCGCTGCCGATTTGGCGGAACTGCCCGGCCAACGCACCAGAAGGCGCGCGGCGATACCCTGGGTGCAGTTAGCGCGACGAATACTGCCCGTCACCGCGGTCGATTTTTGCTACGGCTGGGTGCTTTGGCTTTTTCTGAGCTGGATTCCAGGCTTCTTTTTCGAAAACTACCATTTGAATTTGCAATCCTCAGCAATGTACTCGGCGGGCGTGTTGTCGGCGGGGATTGTGGGCGATACGGTGGGGGGCGTGCTGAGCGACAGACTGCTGCACAAGACGGGAAGCCTAGTGGTGGCGCGGCGCTCAGTGATCATTGCGGGATTCCTGGGCGCCTTCATTTTCATGATGCCGGTAATCCTGCTGCACAATCTTGGACTCGCGGCGGTATCGCTGTCGCTGGCCTTCTTTTTTGCGGAACTGATCGTGGGCCCCATCTGGTCGGTGCCCATGGATATCGCGCCGAGGTTCGCGGGCACGGCGAGCGGCATGATGAATTTCGGGTTCGCGTTTGCGGGCATCGTTTCGCCCTCGATTTTCGGCTACCTGGTGGACCACACGGGGAGTTGGACTGTTCCCTTTGCCACTTCCCTACTGCTGCTCATCCTGGGCGCCTTTCTCGCTTCGCGCCTGCGCCCGGACATTCCGTTTGAAGGGCCCTTTGAGATGAAAGTTTCCGCGCATTCCTAACTCTTTTCGCGACATAGGGAATGCCGACGGGAAGGGAACGATGAAACTGGGGACAGAACTGGATGCGCTCCTGCGCGAACTCGAAATTGAAGGCCAGCGAAATGATTCGCATGAAAAAGACAGAAAAAAGAAATTCCTCAACCTCGAGCGACCCACCGCGGAATTGATTCACGTGCTACTGCAAGCCTCGAGACGCAAACACGTTTTGGAAATAGGCACCTCGAATGGGTACAGCACAATTTGGATCGCCGCGGCGCTGAACTCTTGCGACGACGTAACGTTCATCAGTATCGAGATTTCCCCAGAGAAGCTCGCGCAGGCGCGCAAGAATCTGAGGCGCGCCGGATTCGAGCGCCGGGTGCAATTGATGGAAGGGAGTGCGACCGACGTTGTCGCCAGCCTGAGAGGACCCTTTGACTGCGTCTTCTTCGATGCAGACCGCGTGGGCGCTCCAGCGCAATTACGGCTGCTGCTACCCAAGCTGAGCGAGGAGGTTCTCTTACTGGCCGACAATGCCCTTTCTCATCCGGAGGAAATCTCCGCCTACAAGGCCTTCGTCGAACAATTGCCGGGTTTCATTTGCACATTGACGCCAGTAGGGAAAGGATTGCATGTAGCCTGGCGGCGCCGTGTATAGGGCCTTCGCAACGCGCCGGGCATCAAGGCGCTGCCTGAGGCTGGGCCGCCGACGTCTTGGAGGGGCCTTCGGCGGCGGTGCCGGAGGCTTCGATCTTGTCCAAGTTTTTCTTCATCTCGGGAGCGAGCGGCCCTTTCGGCGATTGCTTCAGGTAGGCCCGCATCTGTGCTGCCGCACTGGAAAAATCACGCTTCTCCAGAAAGATTTCGGCGAGCAATGCATGCCATTGAGGAAAGATGGGGCCGGGTCCCTTTTCGGCCTCTCGAGCAGTTTTCTCCGCGGCATCCAGGCGATTCAGCCGGAAATTAGCTAAGGCCTGGACGAAGTTAGCGAGTTCGACTCCGGGATTCAAGGTAAGAGCTTTTCCTGCTGTGTCGATGGCGTTCTCATACTCTTCATTCTGAAGTTCCAGGTTGGCAAGATGCACATAGGGCGGAATGTATTGAGGATCAGCCGCGATCGCTTTGGCGAAAGCCTGGCGGGCCCTTTCCAGATCATGAGAGGCGGCGTAAATCCCGCCCAACTCATTCCAGGCGGCAGCAAACTTGTCATATTCGCCGACGGCCTTTTCGAGGTGTTCGGTCGCCGACTTGAGTTTGTTGTTGCGGGCATCCTTGTCGCCCTTCTCGAATTCCTTGCGCGCGCTGCTGGGAACCAGCAGGGAGGTGACGCTGATGGCGGACCCTTGCACCCCGGCAATGCGCGTCAGGCGCATTGTACCCGCATCCATGGAAGACAATTCGGCAGGACCGCTGAGAATATGGGTAGCCGGCTGATAGCCGTCGACAACTACGCGGAGCTCGCAGCCCGTCAAATCGCCAAAACCACCGTACCTGCCGAAGGAGGCCGGCGAGTTCATGCCACCCCCCATCATGCCGATGGGCGTATCATCGGCGGCGCTGAGATTCGCATTGCTTTGAGGGCCGGCTCCCAGGATGAATTGAAAATACCCCTTCAGGTCCGTCTGAATTACCTGCAACAGGTTCATGCCGCAATTGAGGCGCACAGAAACAGGCTCCGGAGCAGGCTGGCCGGTGTCCATGAGGAGCACGCGTCCGTTCACGTAAAGCGGCGTTTGCATCTGAGTCCCCGATGGGCCCAGAGGCCCCTGTTGCCCGGGCGCATTCGGAGAGGCGCCTCCGGACGGAGCTGACGGTCTGGATGGCCCTTGGGAGCCGGATTTCTGGGCCCATGAGGGCAAAACGGTCAGAAACAGGAGCAATGCGGTGATGAAATAATAGGCCGTCAGTCGATATGCAGGGCAATTCACGGGGCGGTTCACAGGTCGCCTCACCGGGGGGGAGACTTCACTTCGCATTCCAGCATACGCCAGCGCGTAGACATAAGACAGGTAATTCTCGGCCAAGCGCGGAGCGCAGGCATCTACCCCGCACGTTAGATGGTGTTTGAGCATACAGCGGCGGACGAATGCGAGCTTGCTTGGGCTGGCGACGGACAATTAGACTGGGCAAACGGATGCGGGAGCGATTGCCAAACGCCTCACGAGGGAGCCGCTCAGCGCGCTATAACCCGGGCTTCTGGAGCCTGGTGGTTACACAGTTCCAGGGCGCCTTCAACGACAATGCACTGAAATTCCTGGTGATCTATCTGGTGGTGGGCATGAGCCTGCCGGTGCGGGAGCGGGACTGGCTGGTGCTCGTGGTGGGAGCGCTTTTCGCTCTGCCGTTCATTCTGTTTTCAATGACGGGCGGATTCCTGGCGGACCGCTTCAGCAAGCGGTCGGTCACGATCGGTACGAAATGGATGGAGCTCGGGGTCATGTTGTTTGCCCTGATGGCGCTGGCGCGCGGGAATCTTGCGCTCGAAGCCGCGGGCGTATTTCTGCTGAGCTCACAGGCAGCCATCTTTGGGCCCTCGAAATACGGCTTGCTGCCGGAACTGCTGCCGGAGAAAGACCTCTCCTGGGGCAATGGCGTGGTCGAACTGGGAACGTTTCTGGCCGCGATCTCGGCTACCGTGGCGAGCGGATTTTTTGCTTTTTATTTTCGTGGGCACCAGGAACGCTCCGGCATAGCTCTGGTGGGCTGCACGCTGTTTGGTCTGGCGGCGAGCTTTGGCATTTCGCGCGTGCCGGCGGCAAATCCGGCGCGCAAATTCAACCGCGATCCGTTCGGCGATCTTGGCGAACAAGTGCGCCTGATCCGCAGCGAGCGCGTGCTGTGCTGGGCCGTGGTGGGCAATTTTTATCTCTGGTTTCTGGCCGCGCTGCTGCAATTCACGATTGTGATCTATGGGCACGACATTCTGAGGACCGACGAGCGGCACATCAGTTACCTGCAGGCGGCAGTGGCCATTGGCATCGGATTCGGGAGCCTGGCAACCGGCTATCTTTCCGACGCCAAGATCGAGTACGGACTGATTCCAGTGGGTGCGCTGGGAATGACGGTTTTTGGCTTTCTCTCCGCGTCGCAGGGGATTTCGCTCGAGCGCGCGGGCGCCTATCTTGGCCTGCTGGGATTTTTTGGCGGCTTTTATGCCGTTCCGCTGAACGCGCTGATTCAGCATCGGCCCGATCCGGCGCGCAAGGGCGGAGTCATCGCCGCCGCGAACCTCATCTCGTTTGTGGGAGTATTTGCCGCCGCGGGCGTTTACTTCGCGCTGGCGCAAGGTCTGCGGCTGCGGGCGGACAAAATCTTTTTTGCCGGCGCCTGCATGACGCTGGCGGCGACATTTTATGCAGTCGTCTTTCTGCCGGATTCGGTGCTGCGCCTGGCGTTATGGCTGCTGACCCACAGTATTTACCGCATCCGCGTGGAGGGCCGCGACAACATTCCCGAACGCGGCGGCGCACTCTTCGTGGCGAATGAGCTGACGCTGCTCGAGGCGATCTTCCTCTCCGCGGCGACCGACCGGCCGATCCGATTTGTGACCGATAGCAGGTTATTCGCCCACACGGCTGCGCTCGTCCGCAGGGCCTTGCGGATCACGCAAGTTCCCGAAAAGGCCAAGGCGAATGGATTCTTGGAAACCGCGGCCATGGCATTCGCTTCGGGCGAAGTGGTCTGCCTTGCGGGGCAAGCCGCCAGCGCCCTGGTGGAGGATTCGGCGGAGCGAGGCCGGCTGGAGAAATACCTGCGAGAGACGCGCTCGCCCATCGTGGTGGTTTCCATAAACGGAGCGGAGAGCGGTCCGCTGCAAAGCGAGTACGGGCGCCTGCGGCTGGCGGCGTCGCATCTTCGTGGCCGCGTGACACTCAGAATCCGCGAGCCTTTGGCGCCGTCAGAGAATCTTGCCTTTGCCGAGGCGCTCCGATTTTTGAAAGCGGCACCCGCGCTGGGATTTTCGGCGTCGTCCGATTAGAAGAGCGAGAACTTCACCCTCAAGAATTTGTTGGGGTCTTTGCGGAAGTCGTTCAGGAGCAGCCGCAGATCGCCGGCCACGCCGGTCATATTGTCATAAAACTGGGGGTCCTCGAAAAACTTGCCGGCGGTGCTGTCCCTGGAGTTCAGATTGGCCGTGGCATCCCTCAGATTTTGCCCGGTCTGGCGCCAGGTGGCGAAGAGCGTATCGTCGGTGGCCAGTTTGCCAAGCGTGCCCCGGCCCTCGCGCACGTCAGAGAGGAGCGCATTGCCATTATTCAAAAATTGCCGCGCGCTCTCATGGATGCTCGGATCGAAGATGAATTTTCCGAGCGAGCCTTTCTGCTGTTCGACGGCGCTCATGACGTTTTCGAGCCGCCCGGCAGCGGAGTCGAACTTGGTGTAGAGCTCGTCGGAAGAGACCAGCTTGCCGATGGTGCCCTGCCCTTGTTGCACGGATGCAGTGATCTGATCGATGTGCCCGAGGATACTGTTGATACGGTTGTAGGCGCTCTCATCGGTAAGCAGCTTGCCGAGGGTGCCCCGACCGTGCTGAAGAGCCGCCACGATGTCGCCGACCTGCGAGGATAAGGCGCTCAGGTTTTGCATCAAGTCCGCGCCGCGCTCGACAATTTCCTTCATGGCCCTTTCTTCCCTGCCGGGCACCTCCTGGCCATCCCGCAGCACCTGGCCCGCATACCCGCGCTGAATGGTGACCACGCGATTTCCCAGGAAGCCTTCGGTGAGCAAGCTGGCATAAGAATCAGTTCGGATATAGTCCTGAAAAGTGCGGTTGATCCTCATGACAACTTCAACGCTGCGATTCGGAGCGGGAGACTGGGCGTTGCGGGAAGGAGCAATGGCAATGGAATCGACGTTGCCGACCTCGACGCCATTGATCGCGACAGGGGCGCCGACGGCCAGGCCGTCGACTTCGGGCAGAAAGGTCACCAGACGGTACTTGGCACCCAACGCGCCGGTCCCGGTGACGTAGAAGACGCCCACGACCACGAGTACGATTCCGGCGAGCACAAAAAGTCCTACGCGCAGCTCGGTCCAGGTGAGTTGCTTGCGTTGCGCCATAATCAGGCCTCCTCTTGCTTGCTCTGCGATTAGCCCCGCGCCTAAACCAAAAATTTCTTCAGGTAGGCGTCGGGCGATTCGAGCACGGCTTGCTGTCCGCCCTCGAAGTAAACTTTGCCCTCGCGTAAAACCAGGAAATTGGTGGAGGGCTGACCATTGCGCGATGCGAGCGCCGCGGGAGAAAGCTTCGTCACCCGATTTTGCGCCGGGTCGAAGCGATAATTGGCGAGGGCGAAGGCGTCCTGGAGCCGATGGGTGGCCAGGAGCGCGGTCACGCCGAGGGTGTCGCGCAGACGCAGGATGAAAGTGATGATCGTTTGAGAGGTAATGGGATCGAGCCCCGCGGTGGGTGAGTCGTAGAGCACAATGGGAGGACGGCTCACCACGGCGCGCGCAATGGCCACGCGCCTCTTCATGCCGCCGGAGAGTTCGCCGGGCAGTTTATCGATGGCGTCTTCCATCTCCACAAAACCGAGGGCCTCGCGAACGCGCGCATCGGTTTCGCGCGCCTCGACGCCCTCTTCATTCAGCCGGTAAGCCACGTTATCAGCAACGCTCATGGAATCAAACAGGGCGCCCTCCTGAAACACAAATCCGATTTCACGGCGGAACGGGAGCAGTTCAGCCTCGGTCATGGTACCGAGATCGCGTCCGAGGACGCGCACCTGGCCGGCGATTGGTTTGAGCAGCCCCGCGGCCAGCTTGAGGATCAGCGTTTTACCGGTTCCAGTCTCGCCGACGAGTACCTTGGTTTCGCGCTCCAGGACGTGGAAGGAGATGCCGCGCAGGATATCGCCCTCGCCAAAGCCGAGGTGAACGTCCTCAAAAGAAATGACGGGCTCGCTCGAGGCGGCGTTCATCCGGGAACGTGGCTGAGCGGGCGTCGCCAGCACACGTCTTCGCCATTATAGATGCAAAAATGCAGGGGAGACTGAAATTTCACATTTCGACCGAAAGGCAAAAGCAGATCCCTCGGTCGTCCGCGCGCTGTTTTCGCCGGGTTCCCCAAAGGGGAATTTGGCTCAGGTTCGCGGACTCCCTCGGGATGACAGGGCGAATGATCGGAGGTGGGGACGGAAGGACAACGCTGCTTTTTGGCGAATTGCAAATTGATGGCTGGCCTAGAATCCAGAAGCCAGAATTTGGCTCACACGACGGTGAACGAAATCACAAGGGCTTGCCGGCGAGGAAGAGCGCGAGCTTAGTGAGGAAGAAGTCGGAAACCAGGATCGAGACGGAAGAGACGACCACGGCCTGAGTCGTGGCGCGACCGACTCCCTGGGTGCCGCCCCGCACGGTCAAACCCTTGTAGCAACCGATTGTGGCTAACAAGAAAGCAAAGATGACGGGCTTGGCCATTCCTTGCATCAAGTCCGAGAATTCCAGCGCGTTCAGAGCGCGCGTCCAGAATTCCACGGCGCCGATGCGCAGGGTGAAGTAGGAAACAATGAAACCACCGGTTAAACCGACGAAATCGGCCATGGCCGTGAGCAGCGGCAAGACGCACATGGTCGCGAGTACGCGTGGGGCGACGAGCTTGCGATTCGGATCCGTGCCCATGGCGCGCATGGCGTCCACCTGCTCAGTCACCTGCATAGAACCGAGTTCGGAGGCCATGCCCGAGGCATTCCGGCCGGCCACCAGCAAGCCGGTGATGGTCGGCCCCAACTCCCGCACCAGGGCGAGCGAGACGACGTCGCCGGTAAGCGAGGTTTCGCCGAAGCGCTCGAACTGCGATGCCGTTTGCAGCACCATGACCGCGCCGATGAAAGCACCGGTCAGCAAGACAATCGGCAGCGAGCCAATGCCGATGATATCCATCTGCTGCAAAAGATCATTGATATAAAGAGGCGGGGTGAACAGGCTGGCGATGGCGCGAGCGGCGAGGTAGGTGTAATCCTGGAGAAACTGCACCTGGCGCTTGAGAGGCTCGATCAAAATGGCGAACGCAGAACTCTCCTCCGCGTCCATCAACTTGGGTTCAGTTGCCATTCGCCCCCAGTGCCGTCATTACGACTTCGCAAGCGTAACGTCGCGCGCTCGGAAGCGTCAAGGAGCGGTGGCGCCAAGCGCATCTCTTTACGGTCCTGGCGGGCTCCGATAAAATGCGCAATTCCCTGCCACCCCGCGCGACGGACAGAGCGCAAAGGTGCCGCGGAAAACTTTTTTCCGCAAACTGACAAAGCTGAATGCTGCAATTCGCCACCGCAGGAGAGTCGCACGGGCAAGCGCTGATCGCCTGGATTTCAGGCTTGCCTGCCGGGCTGCGCGTGGATTTCGAATTCATCAACGGCGAATTGCACCGGCGCCAACTGGGTTATGGACGCGGCGGGAGACAGAGAATCGAGAAAGACCGCGCCGAGGCCCTTGCCGGCATCCGCCATGGACAAACCATCGGCGCGCCGGTCGCTCTGCGCATCGAAAATCGCGACTGGGCCAATTGGGAACGGGCCATGGCCGTGGAGGATCGCGAGGAAGAGCGGCAAGCACGGCGTCCTCTGACCGCACCGCGGCCGGGCCACGCGGATCTGGCCGGAGCAATCAAATTTAATCTGCACGATGCGCGCTACATTTTGGAGCGCGCCTCCGCCCGGGAGACGGCGGCACGAGTGGCCATCGGTTCTCTGGCCAAGTTGCTTCTGCGCCAATTCAGCTGCGAGATTCTGAGCCACGTGGTGGCAGTCGGGCATGCGCGTCTGGAGCGGCAGGCGGACTGGAAGGAAATCCAAGCCGTCTGCGCGAACCTCGATTCGCCGCTGCGCTGCGTGGACGCAGAAACCGAAGCGCGCATGAAGCAGGAGGTGGATCAGGTATTGCGCGCGGGAGATTCCGTGGGCGGAATCTTCGAGGTGGTGGCGCACGGGGTGCCGCCGGGTCTGGGAAGCCATGTGCAGTGGGACGCAAAGCTCGACGGACAATTGGCGCGCGCAATCATGTCCATTCAGGCGGTAAAGGCGGTAGAAATTGGCGCAGGGGTCGCCGCCGCGGGTTCGTATGGCAGCGAAGTGCAAGACGAGATTGCTTATGATGCGGAGAGGCGGCGTTTTCGCCGGCCCAGCAACCGCGCGGGCGGCCTGGAAGGCGGAATCACGAATGGCGAAGACGTGGTCATGCGCGGCTACCTGAAGCCGATTTCGACTCTGCGCCGCGGGCTGGGGACGGCTGACCTGGTCACGAAAGAATCCGTGCAAGCAGCGTATGAGCGCTCCGACGTCTGCGTGGTGCCCGCGGGCGGAATTGCGGGCGAAGCCATGACGGCGCTGGTGCTGGCAGGAGCATTTCTGGAAAAATTCGGCGGCGATTCACTGGGTGAAACGCGACGCAATTTTGAAGGCTATATGCGGCAGCTCGATGATTTCTGAGCGGCTGCGGGGAGCGCGGGAACATTCGCGATGATCTATCCGGTGGTGAAGTACGGCAATGCCGTGCTGGAAAAGACGGCCAAACCGATCGAAAAGTTCGACGAGGAACTGGCGAAGCTTTGCCAGGACATGTTTGAGTCGATGTATGCGGCCAATGGCGTGGGGCTGGCGGCGCCGCAAGTTGGCATCGCCAAGCGGCTGGCGGTGATCGACGTGACCGTGGGGAAAAATCCGGAAGCCAAGATTGTGCTGGCCAATCCTGAAATCATTCATGCCGAGGGGGAGCAGCGCGAGGAAGAGGGCTGCCTTTCCGTGCCGGGTTTTCGGGGAAACGTCGCGCGACCGCAATACGTGACGGTGCGGGCGCAAGACGCTACGGGAAAGACTTTTGAGATGAATGGCGAAGGGTTGCTGGCGCGCGCGTTCTGCCACGAAATCGACCATCTGGACGGCGTGCTGTTTGTGAAACACCTCAGCCTGCTCAAACGCGATTTGATCCGGCGAAGAATCCGCAAGCTGCAGAAAACGGGCCAGTGGTGACGCCGCAACGGCGGAGTCAGCGAGGACAGGATGCGCATCGTCTTTTGCGGCACGCCGGAATTCGCTGTTCCCACGCTGCGAGGGCTGCTCGCGAATCCTGAATTTGCCGTAGCAGCGGTGGTGACGCAGCCGGACCGGCCCCGCGGGCGCGGTCAGCGGGTGTCGGTGTCGGCGGTGAAAGAAGTGGCGGCGGACGCGGCCGTGCGAATTTACCAGCCGGAGAGCATGAAATCAGAGGAGGCGCACGATTTTTTCGCGCAGGTCAAGCCGGACGCGGTGGTCATCATCGCCTATGGACAAATCATTCCGCGGCGCCTCTTGGAGATTCCGCGCCTGGGGTGGATGAACCTGCATGCCTCTCTGCTACCAAAATATCGGGGCGCAGCCCCCATTGCGTGGGCCATTATCAATGGGGAGAGCAAAACCGGCCTCACGACGATGCGACTCGATCCGGGGCTCGATACCGGCCCGATTCTGAGGCAGCGGGAAATCGCAATCGGCCGCGATGAAACAGCGCCGGAATTGGCGAAGCGCATGGCGGAATTGGGCGCGCCGCTGGTTGCGGAATCGCTGATGAAACTGGAGCACGGGGAAATCGCGCCGATTCCGCAGGATTCCACGCAGGCCAGTTATGCACCGATCCTCACGAAAGAGCAGGGGCGCATCGATTGGTCACTAGCCGCCGGCGAGATTTATAACCGAATTCGCGGGCTCGCACCGTGGCCGGGGACGTTTAGCACATTTCGGGGGCGGTTGTGCCAGATTTGGGGACGGCCGAGCGCGCCCGCCGCTACGGCTGGGCCCGCTCTGAAGGCAATCGCGCAGGATGCCGGTACGCTGATCGTGAGCGACGCCGCGATCGAGGTGATTTGCGGCAACGGCACGCGGCTGCAGCTTGAAGCCGTGCAAATCGAAGGACGCAAGCGCGTCAGCGCGCGAGAATTCGTGAATGGCGCGCGGCTCGGCAGCGCCGAACGGTTCGGTGTGTAACGAATCCTCGATGCCCGCCCCAGCACACGCGACTTTTTCTGCCGCGCGAGTGCCCACGCTCGAAAGGCGTGCGCTGGGGGCCCCGGATTGCTCAGGATGACAACGCTGGCTCTAGTCCGCGATTAAACTCAGCTCATGGCAATTTCCGCTGCGAGAAGGATTGCGTTTGAAGTTTTGCGGCGTGTGGCTGCGGAAGAGGCCTACGCGGCCGACCTGCTCTATGCGAAACTCGAACCCGGCATAAAGAAAGCCGACGCCTCGCTGGCCACCGAGCTGACGCTGGGAGTTCTGCGGTGGCAACGGCTCCTCGATTTCCTGCTGCAACGCTATCTTCAACGCCCTTGCGACCAACTCGATCTGGAAGTGCTCCTGGCGCTGCGGCTGGGACTCTACCAATTGCGCTATCTCGACCGCGTGCCGCAGCATGCGGCGATTGATGAATCGGTGGAGTTGGTCAAACGAGCGCGCAAGAGTTCGGCGGGGGGAATGGTCAATGCCGTGCTGCGGCGAGCGACGGCGGATGCGAAGATTGCCGGCGAGGAAGCCGACAAGTTGATCCCGGCGGCAACAGCGCTCGAGGAGCGGCTGGGAATTTTGAACTCGCATCCAACGTGGCTCGTTGCGCGATGGCTGGGCTCCTTCGGTAAAGAACGGACCACGGCATTGCTGGAAGCGAATAACCGGCCGGCCCCGCTCACCTGCACGGTGGTCGAAGAAGAAGCGAGCGAGCGGGTCGCGGATTTGCTGCGCAAATCGGGTTTTGAGGTCACGCCGGGCCGATGGCTTCGCGGGGCGCTTCAAATCTCGGGAGGCAACGCGGCCACCAGCGAGGCTTATCACACCGGGCAGATCAATCTGCAGGACGAAGCATCGCAGATGGTGGCGCACCTGGTGGACGCGCGGAATTCGCAGATCATACTGGACACATGCGCGGCGCCGGGCGGGAAGACGATGATTCTCGCGCATTCTGCGGGCCCGCGCGGCCACGTGATCGCCGGGGACATCCACGAGCACCGCTTGCGCATCATTCAACAACAGTTGACGCGCGTAGGGATCATAAATGTGTCGCTGGCCGCTCTGGATGCAACGCGGCCTCTGCCCTTCTCACCAGGATTTGACCGGGTGCTGATAGATGCGCCGTGCTCGGGAACGGGCACGCTCTCACGGAACCCGGAAATTCGCTGGCGGCTCAAGCGCGAGGATTTGGACGACGCGCATCGCTCTCAGACAGCGATGTTGCGGAACGCCCTGAGGGTCACCGGCGAATCCGGCCGGGTGGTGTATTCAACTTGTTCGCTGGAGCCGGAGGAAAATGAAAACGTGGTCGCGGCGGCGCTCGCGGAGGCGCCGGAGTGGCGGGTGATCTCGGGACGGGCGCTATTGACGCCACACCTGCGTGAAGCGGCATCGGTCCAGAAGTTATTTGAATCAGGCGGCTTTTTTAGGACTTTTCCGCCAGAGCACGGGACCGACGGATTTTTTGCGGCGGTACTGGCGCGAGGTTAGGGGTCTACGCGCGGCGGGAAAATCCCCACGGGCCCGGACCCAAATCGTCGCGGCGCGCTGGGCTACAAGAAACGACCCGGACGGGTTGAGGTCAGCTCTGTCGGGTGTTAGGCTGAGGCTCATGATTGAGAAATGGCGAGAACGGCTGGAGCGCGTCTTGCGCTTCTCCGTTTTGGTATTTGTCCTCGCCGCAGCAGGCTTTCTAAGCGCGGTGACGACAATCCGCATCGCCATTCGCGGACGCATCGTGAGCATGCCCAATCTGGTCGGGCAATCAGCGCCGGAAGCGCAGCGTACGCTTGCTGCTCGCGGTTTGCATTTGCGGGTGGCCGACCGCGTATATAGCCCAATGCCGATAAATGCAGTCGTCAGGCAAAGTCCTCCACCCGGCGAAGAGATGAAGATTTCGCAAGACGCACACGTTGTGCTGAGCCTCGGGCAGCAGACGGTGAAGATTCCGGCTCTCGAAGGCCAAACGATGCGGGTGGCGCGGATCTCCTTGCTTCCGGCGGGACTGCAGCTCGGAGAGGTAACGGAGATTAATCTTCCCGGAGTGCAGCCCGATGTCGTGCTGAAACAAGATCCGCTGGAGGGGACGACGGCATCGAGCCCGCACGTGGATTTGCTCGTTTCGAGCGCCGATCGCCAGCCATTTTACGTGATGCCCAGTGTAGTGGGCCTGGAACAGCAGGAAGCGAACCAAACGCTGGCGGCAGCGGGACTGAAAATTGCGAAATTGAATCACATCGGGCAAGCGGGCGCCCCGAAGGGCACGATCGTGGGGCAAAATCCGCCGGGTGGGGAACGCGTCCCCGCCAACGCGACGGTGGAACTGGGCGTCGCGGATTGACAACCGAAAGCAGTTGGCGGACGTGGAGGGGCGAAAATCCCGCGAAAATCACCCGGAATGCGGGTATGCCTATGTTAGAATTTGGCAGGTGAGAGTGTCGGCTGCCGTTGAAGTCGCCCCGTCGATTTTGGCCGCGGATTTTGCCTGTCTGGGTGACGCTATACGTGCCGTGGAGCGCGGCGGAGTTTCCCTGCTGCACGTGGATGTAATGGATGGCCACTTCGTTCCGAATATTTCCATTGGCGTGCCCGTAGTTGCGTCGCTGCGCAAGGCAACCAGGCTCCAGCTCGACGTGCATCTTATGATCGAAAACCCGGAGCAATACATCGAAGCCTTTGCCAGTGCGGGCGCGGACATGATTTCCGTGCACCAAGAAGCCACGCCCCACCTGGACCGTGCCCTGGCAATGGTTCGGGAGCACGGCTGCAAGCCCGGAGCCGTGATCAATCCGGCCACGCCGGTGGCGATGCTTTCGGAAGTGCTGGGCAAGGTCGACCATGTGTTGGTCATGTCGGTCAATCCGGGGTTCGGCGGGCAGGCGTTCATTCCCGAGGCCACGGAAAAAATAAGGGAGTTGCGGGAAATTCGCGATCGGCATCATTATAACTACCGGATCGAAGTGGATGGAGGAATCGGCCCGGAAAACGTGGCCGAGGTGGTCCGCGCCGGCGCGCAAATTCTGGTTGCCGGCACTTCGATCTTCCATACCGCTGATCCGGCCGCGGCGGTCCGGGAGATGGCGCATTTAGCCAGCGAGGCTTTGGCGCAAAGAGTTTAAGAAAGGCTGTTTGAAGCGGATGCGTAGACGGAAATACAACTGGATGGGCGCGGCCCTAGCCGTGATGATCTTCACGGGCTGCGCGGCTAAGAAAACGACAACAAACTCCTCTAAACCGAGAACTAATGAATCGGCCGAGGCCGACAAGCTTTTGTACGAGCGGGCCATTAGCGACCTGCAGCATAACCGTTTCGAATTGGCCCGGCTCAGCATGCAAACGCTGATCAATACTTATCCAGACAGCGAATACCTAGCGAAAGCAAAACTGGCGATAGCCGATTCCTATTTCAAAGAAGGCGGGACAACGGGCCTCACACAAGCTGTTGCAGAGTACCAGGATTTCATCACGTTTTTCCCATTTCTAGATGAGGCCTCCTACGCGCAGATGCAGATCGGCATGGCGCACTACCGGCGCATGGAAAAGTCCGACCGGGACCGGAGCGAAGCGCTGGAGGCGGAGGCGGCCTTGCAGACGTTTTTGCAGAAGTATCCCCAGACGGAGCTCACGCCGAGAGCCGAGCAGCGGTTAAGAGAGGTGCAGGAAGTTCTGGCCGATGGCGACTTTCGCATTGCCAGTTTTTATTACATCCGGCGCATGGATAAGGCCTCAGCTCCCCGGCTTCTTGATCTAGTGAATCGCTATCCACTCTTTAGCGCAGCCGACCGGGCCAATTGGATGCTGGCTTCGATTTACGAGCGCAACGCACACACTGACGTGGCCTCGACCTATTACACGAGATTGGTGAAGGAATACCCTCTCTCGCCGCTGGCCGCCGAGGCGAAAGGCAAGCTCGTCAAATTTGGCGCTCCTGTGCCGCAACCCGATCCCACCGCATTGGCTCGCATGCAGAAGGAGCAGCAGATTCCGCGCGGGCGGCCCGGTTTCCTGAAACGACCGGGTGAGCTTCTCAAGTCCGGCCCAGACGTCAGTACGGCGGCACGGGTGGGCACACCGACATTGACGCCGCAAGCAGAAGATGCCACCGATACCCTCAGTCCGGGGGCGGGGCTGAGTGTGGTGGCAGCAGGCGGCGGTTCCGGCGGAAACAACGGCAGCGGAACGGGCGCCTACGTCCAAACGGTCTCGCCCGGAGCTTCGGATCCTCCAGCCGGCACTTCTGGAAGCGCGGCCAATTCGGGACCTTCCGCGGGGTCAAATGTTCCCTCAACTGCAGACGCTTCAGCCCAGGATCAAAGCGCCCAAGGCGGCCAGGCCGCTACAAGTACCAATGCCGGACAGAACGCGAATGGCAACGCCGATCCGCCGAGCCAGGCCAGTCCAGGCACAAGTCAGGGGGAATCGTCCAGCAAGAAGAAAAAGAGCAAGAAGCAGGTCCAGCTTCAGCCCCAGTAGATCCTTCCCAATCAGGCTTTACGCGAGTTTACGCTCCGGCACATACCTAAGCGAAGCTCGTTGACTCACTTGCGCGCGGGTGCTCCAATAACCCAAGCTGACGCATAGCGGCGGTCGCTGGAGACCGCTCTCGAGTTGGTGTTCGCGCGAAGGAGTCCCCGGTGTCTCGCATACTCGTGGCCGACGACAATAGCAACATCCAAAAGATGGTTGCCTTGGCCTTGAAGGATGAAGGCATCGATGTGGTGGCAGTTGGCAATGGCGAAGCTGCCATGCGTAAAATTCCAGACCTCCGCCCCGATCTGGTCCTTGCCGACATCTTCATGCCCGTACGCAACGGCTACGAAGTTTGTGAATTCGTTAAGAGCGATTCGCGCTATATGAACACGCCTGTGGTGCTGCTGGTTGGCGCGTTCGATCCCCTCGACGAACAAGAGACGCAGCGGGTGCGCGCCGACGGCGTCCTGAAGAAACCCTTTATTCCGCCCGATCCGTTGATCAACATGGTCAAGGCGCTGCTCGCAAAAAATGGGCAAAAACCTCTGCCGGTTCCGGCGGTGACGCCGGTTAAGCCAGCAACGCCCGCGCAGACGACGCCTGTACCCCTGAATCAACCAAGTTCAAGCAGCGGGATCAACACGGCACCTGCGGAAGAATCGCTGCGCCAGCGGGGCAAGGTCAGCTCTTCTGCCCAGCAGCAGCCGCCTCCGTTCATCGCTCCCGCGAGGCAGCCCGCGCCCCAGACTGCCAAGATCCAGGATTCCGACGAGATGGTGACATCGGCGCGCGACGCGAACCTGGGCGACCCGTCTTGGGCAACGCCTGCGGAACCCCGGGAGCTGGAAGAAAAAACCGAAACTCGGCCGCAGGATATGCTCGATATGCATTCCTTCGGCAAAGACGAGTCCTCTGTCGAGCCGGAAGAGGCTTATTTTCGGCCGGACTCACCTCTTTTCGACAGCGCCGATTTGGGCGCTGATGTGGGGGCAACGATTGTCTTCCACAATGAACCGGCCGTTCCACAGCAAACGAGTTCACAACCGGCAGCGGCAGGTGAAAACGACAGCAACGGCGTCTTAGCACAGTCCGAGAACGACGCGCCATCCTCATCCGCATCGCTCGAAACGCCGATGGAAATGTTCAAATTTGACCCCACGCTGACGTTCCCGGCCGCGACGCCAGACGCGCCCGCCGAGGATGCCGCGCCGCTTTCGCGGCCTGCCGCGGCGCATACAACTGCTCAGCCGCCTGCGACGGCCGAAAACCCGTACGATACTCACGAGCAAATCGAGCCCATCGAACTGGAGTTGCCGCCGCTACCGGAACACGATTCGGTGATTACGGCGGCAACCGAGGCTGCCCGGCTGGCCTTTTCGGAGCTGAATACCTTGCCAGGCTCCGGCGGTGCAGCCGAAAGTTCCAATCGAAATGCCAGCGTAACGCAAAAGGATACGTTCTCTCCTTCTTTGCCGGCTAAGGCATCTCCTTCTCCGACCCCCGAAATGATCGAAGCAGTTGTAAGCCGGCTCCTGGAGCGCATGCAGCCCGAAATAATGGAAGTGGTGAATCGGGAAGTACTTCGACCGGCGATCGAAGCCATGGTGCGCCGGGTAATGGAAAAAGGCTGAACGTTTACGGCCGCGACGGCTCTGTTTCCATTTATTTAACTCGCAGGCGCTGTCCGTATTTCCGGCGCACCCACGCGACCGTTTTGAAGCTACTTCGTAGCGGGTTCGGCGACCTCCTTCCGGTATTCTTCCGCCTCTGACGGCGCGCAGATCATCTCGCGAATATCGAAACTGGACCGCTGTCGGTGCAAGATGAATTTGTTGAGGCCGAACCAAGGTTCCTTATACGCCTTCGGGTCGTCGATCTTCACGGTGAGCTCCAGCGTATCCTGATCTACGCGATGGTAGGTTTCCTCGACGTGCATATCGGCACTGTGCGGGTCGCCCGCGTTATCGAGCCAAGTTCTTTCGTCCAATCCGACGGTGTCCACGACAAACGTGTAGTCATCCTGCCAATGGCCAACGGAGTAGCCGTACCATCGGGATTCGGGATCCTTGGGCAATTCTCGGCCATCGGTCCAGATGGCACGCCACACCTTCTGATATTCGTACAAGATGAGCACCTGATCGGGGGTCTGAGCGACCTTAAAGGGACGGAGTTCGAAAAATAAATTACGCGGAAAACCTGCCGGATCGCAGCCGTCCAAGGGATCATTGATGAGGCCGAGTTCGACTTTTCGAGGACCATCGCCAGGCTTGTAGGTATTGGCCATTTTTTCGCCCCGCTCCGTAAAAGGCGCATGGCTCTTAACTCCAGTGGGCTGGATCCCGGCCGCGAAGGCATCCCAAGTGCCGCTGATGTCGTGGCGCGGCGGGGGGCCGGAAGACGGCTGCGGCTGCTTGGGCGCAATGCTCGGGCTATTCCAAAGCGCCGCGGGTGCCGCATTCTGCTTTTGTGCGGCTCCCGCTTGCTGCGTCTGAGTTGCGGCGCTGGAGGCGACGAAAAAGCACAGCACAGCCGCCACAGGAAGGACTGGAGTCACCGATCGCTTGGACATTTTTTGGACCTCCTTCCGATAAGGCTTCCGATAACGAACGCAGGCCATAAGTTCAGAGCCTGCGGCGGCACGGCTCCGCGTTCCTGCCTATTCGCAACGCACGCCGCCGAACCACCGGACCCTCAGCTCATTCATGCGAGCTTTTCATGCTTCTACTTGGAAGAATCTGCCGGCTTGGGCGCATCGACCTCGGGCCCGAATACGCCGGGGATCCGCGTGCCCAAGGTCTGGCCATTCGCGAGCACAACCTGCAGGACACGGCCAATGGGCGCGCCATTCTTGACTGGCTGCAGAGTAACGGTAACGTGATCGCCGGGCTTGAAGATTTGCTTGCTCCACCCAAGATTGGTCATGTCCGATGGATTACTCGTTTCGGCAACCCAATGGATGACGTTTCCTTTTTCATCCGTTATATCGAACTTCAGGAAACAATGCGGATTGGCCCAGAACCATTCTGTGACCGTCGCCTTCATGGTGAGCTTCTTATCGATGTCGAAGCTGGAGTTGCCATGATGCGCAAAAAGCGGGGCCACGCTGACGAGAAATCCCAGCCCTAGAAGAACGAAGATGTACTTATTCCTCACGCCAGACCTCCTGCGCGCACGTGCCTTTCAATCGCTTCGGCGGCGATGGCTTATTGTAGAGAAGCCTTCTCCATAGTCCAATGCATTTATGCGGCAACGGGCTGTGCGCGACGCGAATCTCAGCAGCGCGTATCTCCGATCAATTTTCCGAACGCATGGGTCGAGGCGGAGCAAAAGATCACTCCCCTGCTTGGGATTTGACCCCTCCTGCCGCGCTCCTTATAGTAAGGGGTTTATTCTTCGCTGAAGTCCGCGCCAGCCGGAGTGGAGAGAATACACGTGCCGGATCGTTTAGCCAAAGGGGCAGCCAAAGGGGCAGCAAAAGCTGCAACAACCGGGCCACCAAGAGAAGCTTCCGAAGGGGCGCCCGGAGCCGCCGAATTCCCCAAAGTTTACGAACCGGGGCTGATTGAGCCGCGCTGGGCCAAGGCTTGGGTAGACGAGCAGCTCTTTCGCGCTGATGCGAGTGGTCCGGGGGCGGTATTTTCGATCGTCATTCCTCCGCCGAACGTGACCGGATACATCCACATCGGCCACATGCTCGAGCACACGCAAATCGACGCGCTCACGCGCTGGCACCGCATGCGCGGCGAGCGGACGCTGTGGCTCCCCGGCATGGATCATGCCGGCATCTCCACGCAGGTGGTGGTGGAACGCGAACTGGCCAAGCAAAACCTCACGCGCAAAGCGCTGGGACGCGAAGAGTTCGAGCGGCGGGTATGGGAATGGAAAGCGCAGAGCGGCGGCACGATCAAAAAGCAGATGATTCGCCTGGGCGATTCCTGCGACTGGTCGCGCGAGAGGTTCACGCTCGATCCAGCGCTCTACCGCGCGGTTCTGGAAGCTTTTCTGCGTCTTTACCGCGAAGGGCTCATCTATCGGGGCCGCTATATCGTCAACTGGTGCCCGCGCTGTCAGACCGCGCTGAGCGACCTCGAGACCGTGCACGAGGAGCGCAAGGGACACCTCTGGCACATTCGCTATCCCGTGGTGGGCTCGAACGAATCGCTCGTGGTGGCCACAACGCGTCCGGAAACCATGCTGGGCGATACGGCCGTGGCCGTAAATCCGGAGGATGAGCGCTACCGGCACCTGATCGGGAAAAAAGTTCGACCCCCACTGATGAACCGCGAAATTCCCGTGATCGCGGATGCCGCCGTGGACCGTGAATTCGGTACGGGAGCCGTGAAGGTCACACCAGCACACGACCCGAACGATTTTGAAATGGGACGCCGGCACAAGCTCCCTGAGGTCGACGTGATGACCGAAGAGGGGCGCATGAATGCGACCGCGGGTGCGTATGCGGGCCTCGATCGATTCGAGGCGCGCAAACGAATCGTGGCTGATTTGGACGCGCAAGGCCTGCTCGTCAAAGTAGAAGACCATACGCTCGCCGTCGGCGTGTGCGATCGCTGCAAAACCGTCGTCGAGCCGCGCATCTCCACGCAATGGTTTTGCAAGATGCGCCCATTGGCCGACGCTGCCATCGATGCGGTCCAAGCAGGGTACGTCCGCATCGTGCCCGAGAACCCCCACCGCAAGGTCTTCACGGACTGGCTGACAAACATTCGTGACTGGTGCATCTCGCGGCAGCTCTGGTGGGGTCATCGCATCCCGATGTGGCACTGCCCCTGCGGCGGCATCACGCCCGCGCGCGATTCGCGAGTTGCCATCGTTAACGGCCGCGCGCTGCCCGCCAGCCCTCCGGAGAAATGCGCGAAATGCGGCGGCGGAAAGCTCGAACAGGATCCCGACGTGCTGGATACATGGTTCAGCTCGGGCCTGTGGCCGCTCTCCACGCTGGGCTGGCCCGACGATACGCCGGACCTGCGCGCGTTTTATCCCACGACATTGCTCATCAGCGGCTACGACATTCTGTTTTTCTGGGATGCGCGCATGGTGATGCTCTGTCTGCATCTCGCACCCGGAAAAACAACCGTCGAACGAATTCCCTTCCGCACGCTCTATTTGCACTCGCTCGTTCGCGACGCGCAGGGACAGAAGATGTCCAAAATGCGCGGCAACGTGGTTGACCCGCTCGAATGGATGGAAAAGTACGGCACCGACGCGCTGCGCTTCACGCTGGCCATCAAAGCCGCGCCGGGTACGGACATCGCGCTGAGCGAAGACGCCGTCCTGGGCTATCGCGCCTTCGCCAACAAAATCTGGAATGCGGCGCGATTCGTCTTCGTCAATCTGGAGAAATTTCAGTCGGCAAGCGGGATGGGCATCGAGGAACTCGCCGCACCGCAGGTTCGCGCCGGCGCGCCCTATCCCGCAGGCGGTGCCGTAATCTGGCGGACCGCTGGATTTTCTCGCGGCTGGCCGAGGCCATCGCAACGGTCGACGATGCACTCGAAAATTTTCGCTTTCACGAAGCCGCGCACGTCCTCTATCACTTCTTCTGGGGAGATTTCTGCGATTGGTATATCGAGTGGGTGAAGCCGGCGATGGCGGATGCGGATCGCAATGTTGCCCTGCCGGCGTGGCGCAATCTTTTTGCGGTATTCGAGGCGGCGCTGCGGCTGCTGCATCCGTTCATGCCTTTTCTGACCGAGGAATTGTGGCACCGGCTGCCGCAACACGCCCCCGAAAAGGATAAGAACGCAAGATCTATCGCGCTGCAGCCGTTCCCGCGGCCCGCGCCGCAGTGGTCCGATCCCGACGCCGAGGAGGAAGTGAAACTCCTGCAGGAAGTGATCGTAGCGGCGCGCAACGTTCGCGCGGAACTCAAACTCGATCCCAAGCGGCAGGTGGCTGCGGACTTCGCCCCGGCGAGCGCCATAGTGAGGGCCGTCATCGAAAACAATCGCGCCGTGATCCTGAGGCTCGCCGGGCTATCCGATCTGCGCTTTTCCCGCGCCAAGCTCGAGCCCACCTCCGGGCCAGTGCGCTCGACCGCGCAGTTTGATCTGCGCATTGCCTACGGCCAAGGCGCCGAGCTGGGCGCGGAAGTCGCCCGTTTGCGCAAGGAAAAGGAGCGCCTGGCGCGCGATCTGGAATCAAAACAAAACCGCCTGGCGGACAAGGCCTTTCGCAGCCGCGCGCCCGCAGAAATCGTGCGCCAGCTCGAAGCGACGTTTGCGGAACGCCAGCTGGAGTTCGATAAGTTAGCGGAGCGCCTGGCGCAACTCGAAAAACGCACGGACAATCCCGCGAGTACTTAGCTTCGACGATTTGCGAAGCTCTTCGCTTGCCCATTCGTTCCGCGGCAGATAAGCTCTGAGCCTTCGCGTCGATCGCATTGTTGATCGAATGAGCTGATCTAGGAGCTTCGATCCTCCTTACATGTCCGCGCGTAATCTTCTTGCAACGACCAACCGGGCTGGAACCACCGACCGGGCCGGGACGACGGACCGGCGGATCGATGCGCTGCTGACGCTGCTCTCGGAGAATCCGATGATCGTCATCAGCGGCGAGAAAATCGCGCGGCAAATCGGCGTGAGCCGCTCGGCCGTGTGGCGCTGGACACAGCGGCTGCGCGCGCTGGGAGTGCGCGTCAAGGGCCATCCGCGGACGGGCTATCGCATCGAGCGCGTGCCCGACGTACTCTCGCCCAGCTTGCTGCGGCGGCGGCTGCGCGACTCGCCGTTCGGGAAACGCATCTATCATTACTTCAAGGTGACTTCGACGAACAGTATTGCCCTGGAACTCGGGCACGCCGGCGAGCCTCACGGGACCCTCGTCATCGCGGAAGAGCAGACCGGCGGGCGGGGCCGCGCCGGCCGGAGCTGGCATTCCGAGAAGACCAGCGGGATTTATATGAGCGCGCTGCTGCGCCCGCAGATTTCACCGATTGTCGCGCCGCTGATCACCATGGTCGCCGGGCTGGCCGTGAGAGAGGCGGTGCAGGAGGAAACCGGAGTGGCGGCGGACCTGCGCTGGCCGAACGATCTGCTGGCGAGCGGGAAAAAATTCTGCGGCATTCTCACGGAAATGTACGCGGAGCCGAGCCAGGTGCGGTTCGTGATTGTCGGCATTGGCATCAACGTGAACCACGCCGCAATGCCTGCGGAGCTCGCGGGCATCGCGACATCGCTGCGCCTCATTACCGGAAAGCCCATTTCGCGCCTGCAACTGCTTGTGCGGTTGCTGCGCCACCTGGAGAGCTACTACAATCGGTTTTTGGCCGAGGGCGCCCAGCCGATCCTGGCGCGGTTCGCAGAGGTATCCACTTACGCGCGCGGCAAGCGCGTGCGCGTCAGCGCGGGGGGCGAATCGTACGTCGGTACGACCGACGGGCTGGAACCCAACGGGCTTCTGCGCGTGCGGCGCGACGATGGGCAGAGCGCAGTGGTTATCTCCGGCGATGTTTCCGAGGCGAATTGATGCTGCTTGCGGTTGACGTCGGCAATACCAATACCGTGCTGGGCGTATTTCGGGACAGGGATCTGATCGCCAACTGGCGTCTGACCACGGCACGGGATCAGACCGTCGATGAATACGGAATCCTCACGCGCGATCTTTTCACCATCGCCAAGCTCGATCCTCACGAAATTCGCGGCGTGATCATCAGCTCGGTTGTGCCTCCGCTCAACTCCACGCTGGCGGGAATGGCTGAACGGTATTTTCACACGAAGGCGCTTTTCGTGGAGCCGGGCATTCGCACGGGCATGCCGGTGCATTATGACAATCCGCAGGAAGTGGGCGCCGACCGCATCGTGAACAGTATCGCCGCATACGCGAAATACGGCGGGCCGTGCATCGTGGTCGATTTTGGCACGGCCATTAATTTTGACGTGGTTTCGGAACGCGGCGAATATCTGGGCGGGGCGCTCGCGCCGGGGATTGGCATTTCGGCCGAGGCGCTTTTTTCACGCGCGGCGCGGCTCTGGCGCGTGGAGATTCGCGATCCCGGAAAAATTATCGGCACGAATACGGCGCACTCCATGCAGGCGGGCCTTTTCTATGGCTTCACCGACCTGGTGGACGGAATTCTGGAGCGCATCAAGAGCGTGCTAGGCAAAGACACGCGCGTGATCGCCACAGGCGGGCAGGCGTCCTTGATCGCGCAGGCGTCACGGCATATCCAGCAGGTGGACGAATTTCTCACCCTGGAAGGGCTGCGCATCATTTGGGAACGAAATCAACCTTCACGTCATGTTGCGCCGGCGGCAGAGAAAGCACCCGTAGCCGCCGCGATACGGGCCGGGGCAAGATCGGCGCGAAAGCGCGAATCGTGAACTCGGCTGATGGATTCGTTCAACTATTTCAATTATTTCACGGAAATCGAAGAATACTTCTGGCGTAAACGCGGCGCGCATCTGCTGGTTTCGCCGCTGGATTGGGCAATTGTAGAAACATGGCAAAGGGCGGGGATTCCGCTGGAGGCCGTGCTGCGCGGCATTGACAGCGCGTTTGAAAGCTATCAGCGCTCCCGGCGGGGCGCGGGAAGGCCGCTCAAGAGCCTGGCGTATTGCGTCGACGCGGTGCTGGACGCGGCGGCGGAGACGCAGGAGACATCCGCAGGCTTGGGTCCCGAGCCAAAACGGAACGAAAAACACGCGGAGCCGTTTTCGCGCGAGGAGCTGCGCAATTTTCTGCGCCGCAATATCGAGAAACTGGAGCAAGCCGCGGAGCGAACTCGAACTCATTCCTCAGACGCCGAACTGGCGCGGCGAATTGCGCAAGCTCGGACGAGTCTCGCCGATATGACGCCCCTGCTGGATTCGCCTTCCGCTCTCGATCTCGAGAACCTGGAACGGCGGCTGAGCGCCGTTGAGGAGAAGCTTAGCGCCGCGCTTGTAGCAGCTGCGGATGAGAATATGCTGATCGAAATTCACACGGACCTGGACCGGCAACTGGCGCCTTACCGGCGCCGCATGTCGGCCGAACAACTGGGCCAGCTCGAAAGGCAGTACACACAGAAGCGTCTGATGGAGCGATTTGGCCTGCCGCGGCTCAGTCTTTTTTATCTCAACTGAAACGAACTCCTGATGCCTGATTCGATCGACGTGCGAATCGAGAAATTGGTCTATGGAGGCGAGGGCCTCGCACATCACGAGGGTCACACCGTGTTTGCTCCCTTCGTCCTGCCGGATGAAAGCGTATCCATCGAGCCGGTCGAGACACGCAAGAAATTCATTCGCGGCCGGGTGGCACAGATCAAGACGCCTTCGGCGGATCGCGCGGTCGCGCCCTGCCCTTATTTCGGCGTGTGCGGCGGATGCGACTATCAGCACATTCCCTACGAATTGCAGCTTAGGTACAAGGCCGAAATTCTGCGCGAAACGCTTTTGCGGCTGGGGCGGCTGCATTGGGATGACCCGATCGTGCCGCATGCCTCTCCAGCTTTTGGTTATCGCAACCGCGTGCAATGGAAAATCACGCGCGATGAAGGCGGCTCGGCTGAAATCGGCTATTTTCAGGCAGGCTCGCAGAAGCTCTGCGCCATCCGGCAATGTCCCATCGCCTCGCCACGGCTGAACGAGGCTCTCGGGGCGATCGTAAATTTGTTGCAGTCAGACGGGCTGCCGGCCGCGTTGCGAGAGATCGAAGCTTTTGCCGATCAGGATGACGACCGGCTCCTTTTAAACTTAGCGTTGGACGCGGCGAATGAAGCTCCTGCTGAAATTGCTGCGCTCTTTCGCTCGGCGCTGCCGTCGATTGATACAATTTTAATCCACGATCGACGCACCGACCGTTTCGAGCTCAGCGGGCCGGGCCACATCAGCTATCGCGTCGAAAACTATAACTTCCGGATCGGCCATCTCTCCTTTTTCCAGGTGAACCGTTTTCTGCTGGATGATCTCATGCGCACCGTCGTTGGTGAAGCGCGAGGCAAGCTGGCGCTCGATCTGTTTGCCGGCGTCGGCCTTTTCAGCGTCCCGCTCGCGAATCGCTTTGAACGGCTCATCGCCGTAGAATCGAATATCGCGGCGGCTCGCGACCTCGAAATCAATCTTCAGGCCAGCGGCGCTGCCTCGCCAAATTGGCGGCATACGACGGTGGAAGCTTTTCTCGAGCATTGGCACGAGCGGCCCGATCTGGTTGTGCTCGATCCGCCGCGAACGGGCGTGGCCGCGCGGGCGCTCGCTCGCTTGATCAAAATCGCGCCGCAAGAGATTGTTTATCTCTCCTGTGACCCGGCCACGCTTGCGCGCGATCTCGCGGTTCTCGCCGGGGAACCGGGTGGCTATCGAATCAGTGAGCTTCACCTTGTAGATATTTTCCCTCAGACTTATCATATCGAGGCCTTGGTGCGACTCTCGCGTCGCGCATGAAGCTTCCTGCCCTGCTGATCGCGATGTTCGTTGCCGCAGGGGTCCTCGCGGCGGTTCCGATTGCTGCCCACGTTGCGTACAGCCTCGATGTGTCTCTGGGGATCGCCGTGTGCTGCATCCTCGCGGGTTTCTGGCTCCTGAAACTCAGGCGGGTAGAGCTCGTCTGGAGCGCCGGCCTGCTGGCGTGGTTTTTTCTCGCTGCGGCAGCGGCGCAAATCGAGCGGTTGGCGGTTCCGCCGAATGAAGTCCCAAATCTGGCGGGCCTCGGGCAGTTGGATCTCAACGTGCCGCTGCGCTGGCAAGGGATCCTGCGCGAGGATCCGTTGCGTCTGCCGTGGGGCCTCCGCTACGACATCGACCTCGAGCAGGTGCAGACCGCGGGCGAGTGGCGGACCGTGCACGGCGGCTTGCGGGCAACTTATTTTTTTGACGCGCGCGTACCGGGAAATCCGGAGCCGGTTCGCGCGGGCGAACGCGTTGAGATTTTAGCTCGTGCACGCCTGGTACGAAATTTTGGCGATCCGGGAGCCTTTGATTATCGTGGAGCGCTCCGGCAACAAGGGATCGACCTCACGGCAACGCTGCGGAACCCAGCTCTGATGCAAGCGCTGCCCGGGCCGGCGCCAGGACCCTCTTATGATCTGGCTCGGCTGCGCGGGCGCTTGCTGAATGAGCTGGACGCCATGCTCTCGCCGGCGGGGGACCGCGCGGCGATTGCCCGAGCCATGCTGCTGGGAGATCGCAGCTTTCTCGATTCGCAGCAGGCCGAGTCTTTCCGCGACACAGGAGCGTTTCACGTTCTCGTCCTGGCCGGCCTGCACGTCGGCGTGCTGGCGGCGCTCTTTTTGTGGACGGGGAAAAAGCTCCGCTTGCCAATCGCCGCCACAGCCATGCTGACGATTGCGGCTCTCTGTTTTTATATGGCAATTATTGAAGATCGGCCGCCCATTACTCGCGCCGCATTGATGGCAATCATTTATTTGCTCGCGCGCATTTTCTATCGCCGTGTGGCTCTGCTCAACACAGTCAGCCTGGCGGCGATTGCCATCCTTCTGTTCCGGCCGTCAGAAGTCGCGCAGGCCAGCTTTCAGCTCTCTTTCCTTGCGGCCGGAATTATTGCCGCCATCGCCGGGCCGCTGCTCGAACGAACGGCAGAACCTTATCGTCGCGCCCTCGAGCATCTCGGCGATGTAACGCGCGACGGCAGCTACTCGCCGAAAGCAACCGAACTTCGCCTCGACCTTCGGTCCCTGTCAGCGCGGCTGGGCTCGATGCTGCCATCGAAACTGGCGGGCCATTCCGGTCAGATCGTCGTTTTACCGTGTCGCGTTGTTCTGCGGCTGTGGGAATTGGCCGTGCTCTCGATCGCTCTGCAGATCGGAATGCTTCCGCTGATGGCCCGGGATCTTCACCGCGTCTCTTTTATAGCGCCAGTTGCAAACATTCCCGCCGTGCTGCTTACCGCCGTTATCGTGCCGTTTGGGTTCGCATCGCTCGCAGTCAGCGCGGTGTGGAAAGGACTCGGACTTGTCTTCGGGCGCGTGCTGGGTTTTTTGATTGGGATTCTTGCGGCATCGATCCATTGGTTTGCACGACTTCCCTCCTCGTCCATGCGCGTTCCTTCGCCGCCCACGGCTCTACTGATTGGTTTTCTCGTGGCTGCGGTAATCGTTGCGGCGGCAATTCTGACCTCCGCCCGATGGACCTTTGCGGTCGCGCTCGCCGTGGAACTCGCGTTTGCCGCCTTGATGGTCACCTATCCCTTCTCCGCTCGATTTCAGCGTGGACGCCTCGAAGTGACAGTCTTGGACGTGGGGCAGGGCGACTCAATTTTTGTGGCTTTCCCTGATGGTCGCACCATGCTCGTGGATGCCGGAGGTCTGCCCGGTGCCAATTACGTGCGCGGGATGAGGGCGGGACTCGACATTGGCGAAGATGTCGTCTCGCCATTTCTATGGTCGCGCGGGCTGAAGCACATCGATGCGGTTGTGCTGACGCATGCGCATGAAGATCATCTCGGCGGCCTGCCCGCAGTGCTGCGAAATTTTCACGTCGGCGAACTATGGGTAGGACGCGACGTGGATTCGGCTGCTTATCGAAACGTGCTCGCGGAGGCCAATGCGAGGAGGATTCCCGTCATCCATCGCGAGAGGGGCGAGCATTTCGATTGGGCGGGCGTGCGCGTGAGCGTTCTCTGGCCAGCCACAAGCGAGCCAGTGCGCGCGGCCAGCAATGATGACTCCGTCGTCCTGCGCCTAAAAGACGGCGACAATTCGCTTCTGCTGACGGGGGACATCGAACGTACTGTGGAGCGCAGCATTTTGGTCAACGGCGATGAGCTCGCCGCGAATTTCCTGAAAGTTCCGCACCACGGCGGAAGAACGTCAAGTACTCCGGCTTTTTTACAGGCCGTTCACCCGACCATCGCGGCTATCTCCGTGGGCGAGGCGAACCCATACGGTGACCCGAGTCCCGATGCAGTGGAGCGCATCCTTGCTGAGGGAACGCGCCTCTTTCGCACAGACCGCGATGGCGCTGTCACGATCACCACGGATGGCCGGTCGATGAACGTTCGCTCCTTCCTCACTTGTGCTACTCCTTGCTCGGAACTCTCCTCCTCCGCCGCATCGCCTGCGGAAACGCCGGTCTTCTAGTCTCGATCGCGAATCTAATTAACAGGTGCGAAACAAGGGTGCGAGCCCTTTCTTGCTGCAAGTTAGGGCAGTCACTATAATCTCTTGGACGGATCCATGAGTTCTATTCAGCCGGTTTCTCCAAGTAAGGCAGCAATCGACGAAGAATCGAGGCGGGTTCGCCGCCTGCGCATCGTCGTCAATCTTTCTCTGAGCATCATTGCGCAAGGCGACGTGCCTTATGAGGAGGCGCAGGAGATTGCCGCGGCAGCGCGGAGGCTGGCGGAAGCACTTTTTCCAGGCAAGGGCGGGGTTTACGACTTGCTTTACCGGCCCAAATTCCGCCGTCTGATCAATGAGGTTTACCACCTGCAGTAGTTCCTATTCTCTTATTTCCTCCAAGTGGCCAAGGCGAAGAGCACCGCAATCGTGAGGGCTGCGCCGATGGCGGCGTGGTATTCACGATTGCGCATATACTGCGCGAAGGAAAACTGCGTGCCGTTCGGGGAAGCCTTCACTCGGAGTCTGGGCCAGAATAGCGGCACGTGCGCCGCGTAATCGTCGAAGGCCTTGCCGTATTGTTCGCGGAGTTCCGATTCCTCCCGGCGCATTACCTGGGCATAAAAAACGCCGAAATAGAGCGCCAGCAGAGCGGTTACGATCCAGGACTGGCTGGCCACGGCAAATCCCGCCGCAATCAGGGCGCTGCCAAAATACAAGGGATTCCGCGTATGCGCATATGGACCGCTGTGGGCCAGTGCTTCGCGCTTGCGTAAGTGCCCGGCGGCGGCAGCGCGAATCAGCAGCCCCAGTGCAGCAACAACAGAGCCGACGAGAATCGAGCGCGACGCCGGACGAGCCAGCCAGAGGCAGAGCGCCGCAGTGGGGTAACCTAGAGGCGCGCGCCAGCGTGCCCAAGCTGGCCCCGGTGCGTTCATGCGTTTGCGCCGATTCCCTGCACGGTCGCAGACAGCAATTTACCAAGCTCAGGCTGCAGGTTCTTACGCATGAGACAGCGTGCGGAGTCGCGCCAGGAGATCGCGCGTGGAGTGCTGTTTCGGATCCCCCACGATGGCCATGCGGACACCGAGACGCCGGGCGGTTTCACGCTCGGGTACGGTTTCGGTGGTGTAATCGGTGCCCTTGGCGTGCACGTCCGGGCGCAGGATCGAAAGCAAGCGCGTCACGTCGGGCTCGTCGAATATGACGACGTATCTCACAGCCGCCAGCCCAGCAACAAGACGCGCGCGCGCTTCGGCGGGAAGGACCGGGCGTCCCTTGCCCTTCAGCGATCGCACGCTCTGGTCCGAATTGATGGCCACGACGAGCACATCTCCTTCCCGGCGGGCCCCTTGGAGATATCTGACATGCCCGACGTGCAGCACATCAAAGCAGCCATTGGCCAGCACCACGCGCTCCCCGCGGTCCTTGTGCTCAGCAACCTTAAGGGCCAACGGCTCGAGCGGAAGAATTTTATTTCGCGTATCCATTTTAACGCGCCGGGCGACTTATTTGCGCCGCGAAGCTCATCCTGTAGGTGACGTTCGCGGCGAAGAACCGGGGACACCGGCGCTACCGCGGCCGGGCTCTGCGCATTTCTCGTTGGCATCGGATCGAATCGCCGCCACAAGTTCTTCGCGCGTGACCGTTGCCGTGCTGCGCTTCATGACCACGATGCCTCCCGCATAATTGGCAATACGCGCGGCTTGCGGCACGTTTGCGCTCGCCGCCAGGGCCAGAGTGAAGGCTGCGATCACCGTGTCTCCTGCGCCCGTCACATCGACCGCCTGATCGCTGCCAAATACGGCGAGCGGCTGCGGCGCGCGCCCGCGCTCGAAGACCGTCATACCGTGGCGCCCACGGGTGACCACCAAAGCGCTCAGATTCAGCCGTGCCATGGTACGCCGCGCGAAAGAATCCAGCTTGGACGGGTCTCCGGCGATCTGCGCGTTGTGGGCGGCCTCGATTTCCGCTTCATTTGGCGTGGCCGCGGTCAAATCGAGCCCCGCATATGCGTGAAGCCGATAGCGGGAATCGAGCGTTACCGGCCGCGCCCACCGCTTGCGGCCGCGAATGCTGGCGACGATTTCCGGTGTGGCCGAACCATATCCATAATCGGAGATGAGAACTGCGGAAACGTCGGCGATCCTTTCGCGCGCTTTGCGCACGAGCATTTCGATGGCCGCATCGGGCAATCCGTCCGGCTCGCGGTCAACCCGTAACACCTGCTGTTGCGCCGTATGGGGCCAGCCGGCAAGAAAACGCGTCTTGGCAGGGGTCGTCCAGCCGCTCCTGCGCAGGAGCCCTGCGGTATCGACTTTCTTTTTACGGAAATATTCCGCCAGCACATCACCCGCGGTATCGTCGCCCAAAGTTGCTACGGGATAAACCCGCGCGCCGAGATCCGCCAGATTGTTGACCGCATTAGCGCCTCCTCCGGGCAACGTGTGCATTTCCCGGCGACGCAGAATGAGCACGGGCGCTTCGCGGGAGACCCGGGAAATTTCACCGAAGACGAATTCATCGGCGACGAAATCGCCTAAGACCAAAATGCTCTCGCGGGGAAACTGCTCGATGATATCGATCAACCGCGCCACATCCGCGCCGCGCGCTCCGTTCACAAAAGTTCCCCGAGGATGGCGTCCACGGCCTCTGAAAGGTCCTCCACCACTGCATCGGGCTGGCGCGGCCATTCCCGCCGGTGCAATTCGTATTCGCCGCGGCCATAGCCCGTCAGAACCAGGACTCCGCGCGCACCCACGCCGTGCGCCAACTCGACGTCCGCGTAACGATCGCCCACAACAAAAGAACCCGCGAGACGCAGGCCGTGCTCCCGGCCCGCCTGCTCCAGCAATCCCGGCAAAGGCTTGCGGCACCCGCAGTCGTCCTGACTGGCGTGCGCACAATAGTAGTAGCCATCGACGCGAGCCCCGGCTGCGGATAATTCCTGGCTGATGCGGGCGTGAATCTGAGCCACCAGAGACTCCGGAAAAATTCGGCGCGAAATGCCCGATTGATTGGTAACCACGATTACCGGCAAGCCTGCCTTATTCAGCTTGCTGATTGCCGCGGAGGCAAACGGAAACATATGCAGCCGGCTGAGATGATTGAGATAACCCATCTCTTCGCAAATGGTTCCATCGCGATCGAGGAAAACTGCCGGCCGCAGAGCCGTCGCTTCAGGCAAGGCGTTGGCTCCGAACGTTCGAGCTCTTGATGCCATCGCCGGTCACTAGCACAGATCGCGCGGCTTCAAAGACGCGCTCGACGGAGATGCGCCTCATGCAACGATGGTCGATGGGGCACTTGCGGAGAAAACAGGGGCTGCAATCCACCGCTTCGCGAATCAGGGTGAATTGCGGGGTCATGGGCCGAGTGCCTTCGGGGTCCGTGGGGCCGAATATGCCGATGACCGGAACGCCGACCGCGCCGGCCACGTGCATCGCTCCTGAATCATTGCCGATAAACAGACGGCAGCTGGAAAGCAGCGCGGGAAGTTCGCCGATCTTAGTCGCGCCAACCAGATTGAACGCGCGATGGCCCATCGCGCCGGCAATGCGCGCCGCCATGCCACTTTCTTGAGGCGCGCCGAGAAGTATCACATCGGCGGATGCAAAGGCAATTCTGACAGAATTTTTGCGCAACCCCGCGGCCAAGAGACGTTCCAGCGCTTTCTGCCGATCTTCCTCGAAGACCGCGATGCTGATTTCATCGATCCGGGGCAGACGCTCGAGCCATCCGGCCCGACGGAGCAGTTCGAGGTAATCGTAACCCTCGTGAGCCGGGGCTCCGCCTTTCGCCGGAGCCGCAATGGCCTGAGTCAATAACCAGCTTCGACCGTGCCGGGCATAGCCGATGCGCTCGGGTATCCGCGCGCGCCAGGCGATCCAGGCTGCGTCGAAGGCGTTCTGGAAAAGCACGGCCACATCAAATTTCTCCAGGCGAAGCGCGCGGGCCAGCCGTTCCCGTCCCCAAAAACCTTTATGTTTGCCCTTGTTTTCGTAAATGAGGATGCGATCCGCGTAACCTTGCCCGCGATATAAATCCGCGACCGAGGGACGCGCGAGGATAACGATTTCGGCGTTTGGCCAGCGGCCGCGGATTGCCCACAGCGCCGGAATAGACATCACCGCATCGCCCACCCAATTTGTCGCTCGGACGAGAATTTTCATGCTTGCGTCACCGGCTGGGTCCGACCGACCGCGGCTCGCACTGCCGTCCAAAAGGCATCTTCATCACTGACCGCCAATCGAATCCGGCACGCGTAGATGGGAAGCTCCGTGGCAATCGATGACGGCAAATTAAACACATCCTTTTCGGTGCAAATCAAAGCCTGCGCCCCGACAGCCGCGGCGGCATCATCCAGGTCGCGGATTTCAGCGCCGGAATAACGATGATGATCGGCGAAGCTGCGCCGGCCCGCGACGGAAAAGCCCCACTTGCGCAAGTCATCGAAGAAGGATACCGCAAAATGCGAAAAAGTTGTATCGCCGGCCCTCGCTCTCGGGCAAAGCTTCCTTCATCGACGGCACTCGGAGCACCGTCTCCAGCCGGGCCTGCGCGTAAAAGATAGGCGCGTTTGTGAATCTGCGTACCCCGGTTTCAATTGCCGGAGCATGGTTTGCCCGGGTGATGACCACGATATCCGCGCGCGCCAGCCCTCAACGCGGCTCGCGCAAGCGCCCGGCCGGCAAGATCCCGCCGCCTCCAAAAGGATCGGTGGCATCGAGCAGGACAATATCGGCGTCGCGTTGAAGCGCCAGATGCTGAAATCCATCATCCAGAATGAACCATTCTGCTCCATTTTTCGCCAGCGCGAGCCCGTTCTCATAACGGTTTTTGCCAACACCAAACTGAGCCCGGCCGTTGAGCCTTTGCCGCAGCAAGGCGACTTCGTCGGCGGTGGCCTGAGAACTGGCATTGCTGTCTCCGAGGCCGTGATAACCGCGCGTCAAGATGGCGGGACGATGCCCTTCGGCGGCCAGCCGCTCCGCAACCCAGAGCACCATCGGCGTTTTGCCTGTGCCGCCCACCGTCAGGTTGCCGATACTGACTACGGTACCTTGAAGACGCCGGCGGCGCAGGAGCCCGCTTTCATAGAAGGTCGTTCGCAGGCGCATCAGACTGCCATAAAGCAGGCCGAGGGGCCGCAGTAACGTTCGAGCTGTGGGCGAGAGCGTCATGTACGCGCTCGCTGCGGCTCGATCACTGCTGCGAGATGATCCAGCGTCGCGGCCGTCGCGCCGCGGTTGCGCTCCACGATTTCTCGTGCCGCCAAACCCATTTGGCCGCGCCGCGAAACATTTTCGAGCAGGTCGCTCCAGGCGGCGCTGAGTTGCGCGGCCGAATCTACTTGAATCGCCGCACCTGCTTCGAGCAAAATTTCGGCGACCTCACGGAAATTATCCATCGAAGGCCCGAAAAGCGGCACCTTTGCGAAGGCCGCGGGCTCGAGCGGGTTGTGTCCGCCGACGGGCACCAGCGACCCGCCGATAAACACGGCGTCAGCAATGGCATACACCGATGCAAGCTCGCCGAGGGTATCCAGCAGAAGAACGCTCTGGTCCGCGTTTGCAGCGTTGCCCAATATTCCCGGTAAAGGTCCGTCGAGCGAGATCCCGCTTCGCCGAATCGCGTGCCAGCCCGCTTGCGCTACGATTTCGCCTGCGGCTGCGAATCGCTCCGGCTTGCGGGGCGCCAATATCAGCAGCGCCTGCGGCCATTTTTGCTGGATGGATCGGAATGCTTCCAGCACGGGCATCTCCTCGCCGGCAATTACGCTGCCGGCAACCACGACCGGCCCCCGGTGCGAACGTTTCAACTCGGCTTGGAGCCAATCTACAAATGCGTTCGGCCCCGAGAGGGCCGTGTCATATTTCATGCTTCCAGTCACAATGACGCGATCCGCAGGGGCGCCGAGGGCCATCAGCCGTGCCGCATCCTGCCGGCTCTGCACGAGGTATAGCGCCACGTCATTCAGTATGCGCCGGAGGAAGCCACCAAGGACTCCGCCGCTCATCTTCACCGCTCGTGAGAATCCGCGAAACGATCGCTCCGACAAGCGCCCGTTCACAAATATCACCGGAACGCCGGTTTTTCGAGCATGGCGCACCAAGTTAGGCCAGATTTCCGTTTCCAGGATCACGATCACACCAGGCCGCACGGCCCGAAAGGCGCGCCGCACCGGCCCATTCCAATCGAATGGGAAATAGAAAACGGCGTCGCTAAAATTCATTCGTTCGCACGCCAACTTTTGCCCGGTGACAGTCGTCGTCGAGATCACCAGCCGCCAGCCCGGAAAGCGCTGTTTCAAACAGCGTGCGAAGGGAACCGCGGCCAGGACTTCACCCACCGAGACGGCATGCACCCAAATTGCGCGCGAAGGGCCTCCCTTGGCGGCCAGCTCCGGAGGGAACTTTAGACCCAGTCGTTGCGAGAAATTTGGCAGATATTTTCTTCGCCGGACGCCGCTGAGCAGGACGTAAGGCGTTAGCAGGATCGCCCCTACCGCAGTGATCAGACTGTAGAGAAAATACATGCAGATGTGAGCGGCGCCATCGCTATGGCGATACGGCGACGAGCTAGAACGTTATTATAAATGCCTCTTCACAGCGCGAGAAGGAGCACAATCAGTATGGTACCCCAGGGCGCAAAGGCAACGCCTTAGGATGCCGCGCATCTCAGGATCATAATCAATGCCAGCACGAATTCACCTGCTCTTCATTGCCCTGGGCCTCGGCGCTGCGGCCGCGCATGGTCAAACCTCAACTACGCCGCCGAAAACTAGCTCGGCCGATCCCGCATCTCTGCCGGCGCGAGACTCACACCAGGGTTTGTTGATTGCAGCCGATCCGTACACTTCCGCGGATCGCTACAGGGAGAGGTTCGGCAAACGTAGCCCTTACGAGGGCGGCATCCTCGCCATAGAACTATTCTTCCGCAACGATAACGACTCGCCGATCCGCATCAATTTGAAGACCATGGAATTGCTCATGGGCACCCCAGGCGAGTCCCGCCAGCGCCTCCAGCCGCTTTCGGCCGAAGAGGTGGCGGATCGCGTCCTGGCGAAACCGACAAAAGATCCTACACCGCGATTTCCCGTGCCCCGCGTAGGGCCCCCGCCCAGCAAGCACGACAAAAACTGGGAGGAGTTCGCCGGGACCGTTCGTTCGGCCGGGCTTGCCACGGATCTGCTTCCGCCTCATGCCACGACGCACGGTTTCCTTTACTTCGATATCGACCGGCACTACGACTGGATCTCGAACGCCCGTTTGGAGATTCCCGATCTCGCCTTTATGATCGATACCAAGCCTCTATTTTTTTTCGAGATCGATCTGGCTCCCTCCGCCCATTGAGGTGCGTGCTTTGCTGAGAGCCGCCCTGCTGAGGCAAGATTGGCTCGCCGGTTTGCTCACTTCTTTGCGCTCGGCTAAAATGCATTTGCCCCAGGGCCGAACCAGCAGGACTTTCTGACAGATGGATATTCTCGATAACCTGAATCCGCAGCAGCGCGAAGCTGTGCTCGCCACCGATGGGCCGATCCTCATTCTGGCCGGCGCCGGCACCGGCAAGACGCGCGTGATCACCCATCGCATCGCTTATCTCATCCAGCAGGGTGTTCGGGGCGGCGCGATTCTCGCGGTCACCTTTACGAATAAGGCCGCCGGTCAGATGCGCGAACGCGTTCGGGTGTTGCTCGAAAGCACCGATGCGGGCCCCAGCGATCCGTGGATCAGTACCTTTCACTCCTTTTGCGTCCGCCTTCTTCGCCGCGAGGCGCCGCGGCTGGGTCTTCCACGCGATTTTGCGATCTTCGACGAGGAAAAGCAGTTGGCTGCGCTGAAGCTGGCCCTCGGCGATCTTGGCGCTGAGGACCGCGACGACACTCCGCGTGAAATTCTTTCACGCATCAGCTTCGCGAAGAATCACGCCATCACTCCCGAGCGCGCCCTCGCCGACGCATTTGACGAGCGCAGCAAGCTCGCCGCGCGCGCCTACGAGGCCTATGAAAAAACTTTGCGAAGAAACGGCGCGCTCGATTTCGACGACTTGCTGCTGCGCGCCGTGGAGGTTTTGCGCCGCTTCGAGGAAGCCCGGCAATCCTGGCAGCAGCGATTCCAATATCTCCACGTCGACGAGTACCAGGATACCAATCGCGTGCAATACGATTTGCTGCGCCTGCTCGCCGGCCCCCGGCCGAATCTCTGCGTTGTGGGAGATGAGGACCAGTCCATCTATCGCTGGCGCGGCGCCGACGTCGGCAACATCCTGAGCTTTTCCAAGGATTTCCCCGACACCCAAGTCCTCCGTGTCGAACAGAATTACCGTTCGCGCCAGAAGATTCTGGATGCCGCCGCGGCTGTGGTGTCGAAAAACGTCAAACGCATCGGAAAAGAACTTACCGCGACGCGGGGCGAGGGTTCCAATCTCATTTTCTTTGAAGCCCGCGACGCGCGCGCCGAAGCGGAGTACGTCTGCCAGCGCGTGATCGAAATCCAACGCGACGATTCCGCTGCGCATTGCGCCGTGATGTATCGCACCAACGCGCAGTCTCGGGCGCTCGAAGAAGCCTTTCGCGCCCAAGGCATCCGTTACCGCCTGCTCGGCGGGTTCAGCTTTTATCAACGAGCCGAAATCCAGGACGTCCTCGCTTACGTGCGGTTGGCGATGTTTGCTGACGACGACATCGCCCTGCTGCGCGTGCTGAATACGCCGCCTCGGGGCATCGGCAAAGTCACCGCCGAATCGCTGCGCGCACTGGCTCGCGAGCGCGATACTTCACTTTGGAGCGCACTGGGTGAATTCATTGATTCTGGATCGGCGCGCGCCCTGGCTCCGCTGCGCAGTTTCCGAGAGTTGATCGAGCAACTGCGCCAGAAGCTGCCTTCGCTGCCTCCCGCGCAATTCATCGCCTTTGTTCTGGAAGCCACCGGCTATCTGGACATGCTGCGCCAGCGCGACTCCGCCGAGGATCTCGCCCGCATCGATAACCTAAATGAATTGGTGAACGCCGTAGCCGAAGGCGCCGAGCGCGGCGAGACGCTTTCCGATTTTCTCGACCGCGCCGCGCTACTGAGCGATGCCGACAATTTTGACGATCGCGCCGCGGTCACACTGCTCACGCTGCACACCGCCAAGGGCCTCGAGTTCGACCACGTTTTCCTGACCGGCCTCGAAGAAGGCACTTTCCCCCACAGCCGTTCCCTTCACGATGCGGAAGAGCTCGAAGAGGAACGCCGGCTGTGCTATGTGGGCATGACGCGTGCCCGCGAAACGCTTACGCTCACGCGGGCTATCTACCGCCGCATTTACGGCAGCGAGCGGCTGCATGCTTCGTCTCCCTCGCGCTTTCTGCAGGAAATCCCGGGGGAACTCGTGGAGACCGCAGTCGGATCGCTCGCCGCGGCGGGCGAAACGCGCCGCTATGAACCGGACCCCGAATACTCGTACTCGCCCGAAGAATTCGCGCGCCGGGTGCGCCGCGCGGCGCCGGCCCCTTCGCGGGAGCGCGCGCCGCGGGTTCGATCCGAAGTTTCGTCGACGACAACGGCGAAGAGCAGCGGCAATCCTCTCATCGGCCAGCGCGTCCGCCATCCAACTTATGGAGTGGGCACGATCATCCAGGTGGATGGCGAGGACGATGACCGCAGGCTCACCGTGAGTTTCGCCGGTTATGGAACGAAAAAGCTGGTGGAGCGCTACGCCAATCTTTCCTGGGCGCAATAGGACGTGAGCACATAGCGCTCGCGCCAAGCAGGCCTCGGCGGCGCTCGGGTCTTCGGCGCTGCCGCAGTAAGCACTAGAGACCAAAGGTGCACATGAATGTTGCGCCGTATTGTGGGTCAGGATAGAGTTTCGCCACTCGTTGCCGGCGGTGGGCGTGAATTCGCAGCTTTTCAGCGTCAAAAGCATCGACAAGTTATTGGCTGATGCCGAAGCGCCCGAACACCGGCTGAAGAAGACGCTTGGCCCCTGGTCCCTTACCGCGCTTGGTGTCGGCGCAATTATCGGTTCGGGCATTTTTGTTTTGACGGGGACCGCCGCCGCCGGAGAGTATTTCCAAGCGCCTTCCATCCTCCACGCTCAAGTCCTCGACTTGCTCGTAAATTATCTGCGGCACGGCGGCTCCGCAGGCGTACTGATGCACGGCCGTCCGCCCGCCGGACCGGCGATCGCCATTTCTTTTTTGCTGGTGGCCATCGCCTGCAGTTTCGCGGGACTGTGTTACGCGGAACTGGCCTCGATGATTCCGATCGCCGGCAGCGCATACACGTATTCCTACGCCACACTTGGCGAAATTTTTGCCTGGATCATCGGATGGGACTTGATTCTCGAATACGCCGTGAGCAACGTTGCGGTGGCGGTCGGATTCAGTGGGTACGCCAAGGCGCAACTGGCCGCGTTCGGGCTGGTTTTATCGGACAAATGGGCCAGTCCGGTGTGGGCCTCGGGCCAGTGGACAGGCGCTTACTTCAACCTTCCCGGATTTTTGATCGTGTTCATTCTGAGTTTGCTGCTGGTCCGCGGAGTGCGGGAATCGGCCGAAGCGAACAACGTGATGGTGGCCATCAAGATTGGCGCTATTCTCACATTTCTAGTTGTGGGCGGAATGCTCGTAAATCCTGCGAACTGGAAACCCTTCGCCCCCTCGGGCTTTGAGGGGATCGTCACCGGCGGGGCCATCGTCTTTTTCACCTACATCGGCTTCGATTCCGTTTCCACCGCGGCGGAGGAATGCCGCAGTCCGCAAAGGGATTTGCCTTTCGGAATCATTGCCTCCCTGATTGTCTGCACTGTGCTGTACATCGGCGTGGCCGTCGTGTTGCTGGGAATGATGAAGTACGTGACGTTCGCTTCCGGCGCGGCGGCTGAGGCGCCCGTCGCCTATGCTCTGCAGCAGCTTGGCGCGCATCGCGTTTTCCGCTCGATCATTCTGATCGGCGCCTTGATGGGCATGATCTCTTCCTTGCTGGTGTTTCAGTATGGGCAAGCGCGAATCTGGTATGCCATGTCGCGCGACGGCCTTTTGCCCAAGTTCTTCTCGGCTGTGCATCCGAAGTTCCAGACGCCGCACTGGTCCACGTGGATCGCGTGCTTTGCCGTGGGCATACCTGCGGGGTTAGTGGATATCGGCGATGCTGCGGATCTCTCTAACATCGGAACGCTTTTCGCATTCGTCCTCGTCTCGCTGGGCGTGATCTTTTTGCGGCGCAAGCAGCCGGAACGTCCACGCGCATTTCGCGTTCCTTTGGTTCCTTGGTTCCCGCTGATTTCCATTATTCTGTGCGGCGGATTGATGATGGGCCTGACGGTGATCACCTGGATCCGATTTGTCGTGTGGCTCGTGATTGGGCTGCTGATTTACGCGACCTATAGTCACAGGCATAGCGAATTCGCCAGAAGTGCAGCCGGCGAGAGATCTTGATGTATCACGTGGCGCGGTTCGCGGCGGCGGCGCTGATCGCTTTCTTGCTGCCCTTGCAAACATTCGCCTGGGGAGCAAACGCCGAACGCCTGATCGCCAATCGAGCGGTCGAGACGCTGCCGCCCGACCTGCGCCCCTTCTTCGAGGCGAACCGCGACTTTATTACCCGCCATGCGGCTGATCCCGTGGAGAACCTGGAGAAAAATCCTGCCACAGAGAGCATCAACCAGGTCCTCTATCTCGATCGCTCTGGCCACTATCCCTTCGACGCTTTGCCTCGAAAATATGGGGCGGCTATGGCAAAATTCGGCAGGCCCAAGCTGGAGAGCGGCGGGCTGCTTCCCTGGCAAATCGGCGTTTATAGCGCAAAACTCACCGAAGCTATGCGCTCGGGCAATTGGGAACAGGCGCGCCTGATGGCCGCGCAGCTCGCCGGTTACGTGGCTCAAGCTTTCGATCCCTTCAACACTACGGAAAATTACGATGGGCGCGCCTGGGATCAACCGGGGGTCAAACTGCGTTTCGACACCAGCCTTGTCGACCGTTACTCGTTGTTTTTCCCCCTGCGGCCGAACGATGCCGCGCTTATCAGGGATCCGACCGACCACGCCTTTGAAGATTGCCTTCAGGCGCACTCCTGGCTCGAAATTGTCCTGGTGGCCGACCGGCACGCCCGCAGCGGACTGAGCGACTATACCGACGAATATTACGATCGCTTTTATAGCGAAGCTGGCGCAACTCTCATCCGGCAACTCAGCGATGCCGCAGCAGACGTAGGCTCCTACTGGCTGACCTCCTGGATCAATGCCGGACGTCCCGCGCTTCCGCGGCAGTAGCCGTGTCCTCTCGCCTGCCCCTAAATAACGAGTCCTGGGCCGCTCGATTTCAGGCGTTGCCCAAAGCCGAGCTACACGTGCATCTGGAGGGCACGTTGGAACCCGCAACGGTTGTCTCCCTGGCCAGAAATCATGGCCATGCGCTGGACGAGGATACCGTCAGATCGCGATATGCCACACGCGATTTCAGCGCCTTCATCGAGGCCTACAAGTGGGTGACCTCGTATTTGCGAGCACCGTCAGACTACGCGCAGGCGGCTCGCCGGATGTGCGAACAAATGCTCGCCCAAAACGTGGTCTATGCGGAAGTGACGCTTTCAGTGGGCGTCATGCTTCTGCGCAAACAGGACGTCGAAGCGAATTTTTGCGCTATCCGCGAAGCCGTCGAGCCCTACGAATCGCGCGGTCTGCGTTTGCGGTGGATCTTCGACGCGGTGCGCCAGTTTGGGCCCGACGCGGCGCGCGAGGTCGCCCAATGCGCCGTGGGGCTGCGCGGCGCCGGCGTGGTCGCGTTCGGAATGGGCGGCGACGAACTCTCTCGCCCGGCAGCGGAATTCCGCGAGGTATATAATTACGCCGCTGCGGGCGGCCTGCATCGGCTCGTTCATGCCGGTGAAATCGGTGGACCTGACTCCGTGCTCGACGCCGCGAACATTCTGGGCGCCGGGCGCATCGGCCATGGCATTGCCGCCGCGGCCGATCCGAAGGTGATGGCCCTGCTCGCGGAGCGATCCATTGGCCTGGAAATCTGCCCCACGAGCAACCTGCGCACCGGCGCCTTAGCCGGATACGCCGGCCGAGCCGATGCGGGCCTGCCGGATCACCCGCTGCCCAAACTTTTTCGTGCCGGCATACCCATCAGCCTATCCACGGACGATCCCGCCATGTTCGATACTACTTTGATAGGCGAATTCAGCACTCTTGACGAGATGGGCCTTCACAAGCCGGAAATAATGAGCATTGCTGAGGGCGCCTTCCGCGGGGCGTTCCTTCCACAGGGCGATAAATCAGCCTTGCTGCAAGCTTTTCGCGCTAAAGCCCAGGCGCTTCGCCTATAATGCCCGCATGAGAGCGCACGTTTGGGTGATGCTCAAATCCACGGTGCTCGACCCTCAGGGCACCGCCATTCAACAAGCGCTCGCGTCGCTCGGACATGCGGCGGTGCGCGACGTCCGCCAGGGCAAATTCTTTGTGCTTGATCTGGACAATCTCGATCGTGCTGCGGCCGAAGCCGAAGTGGAGAGCATTGCGCGCGAGGTACTCACGAATCCAGTGATCGAGGATTTTCGTTTCGAGATCGTGGAGGACGCCAAGCCGGCTCTCGCAGGGTAGGCCGGGTAAAAAATGGACCGCGGCTGAGCGGCCAATTGCCTTGAAAAACGGTTCGGGGTATGTTACTGGAAACCGTGAAGTATTGCGGAGTTTGTCTCTCCCCGGAGCTTAAGGGCTAGAGCGTTACTGTTGGAGGCGTCACTTATGACTTTCCCCACACGCGCGGCAAAACGCTTGCAAACTTTGATCGTCGCAATGACCATGCTGTTTGGGATGGCCGGAGCGGCTCGGGCACAATGGCTAAGCCTTCCGCTCCCGGGAACTCCCCGCACGCCGGATGGCAAGCCCAATCTGATGGCGCCGGCCCCGAGAACATCAGACGGTAAGCCAGATCTCTCAGGGATTTGGCACGCTGCGGACAACAGCTTTGTGGATAACATTGCCGGCGAAGGCGTGGATGTACCCATGCTTCCGTCGGCGACAGCGCTGTACAAGCAGCGCCGGGCTACCTTGGGGCAAGACAAACCACAGTTGCATTGCTTACCGCACGGCGTGCCGGATGCAATGTTGGTGTCGATGATCCCGTTTAAGATCGTGCAGACGCCGCGCGAAACCATCGTGCTCTACGAGGAATTCAATCAGTATCGGCAAATTTTTACCGATGGCCGTACCCTACCAGAGGATCCCAATCCAGCCTGGTTCGGGTATTCCGTTGGGAAGTGGGACGGCGACACGTTTGTGGTCGACGTGGCTGGTTTCAAAGAGGGGACCTGGCTTGACAATGGCGGTCATCCCCATACCGAGGCCTTGCACATCACCGAACGCTACCGCCGCCCGAATTTCGGAAACCTCGAACTGGACGTCGCCATCAGTGACCCCGGGGCTTATCCCAAGCCGTGGAAGTCCGCGACGATTCATTTCAAGTTGCTACCGGATACCGAATTGCTCGAACACCTGTGCGAAAACGAAAGGGATGCTGAACACTTAGGTTTTAAGTAGTGGTCAAGAGTAGTAGGACACGGGAATCCAGGTCACTCGCGTAAGGAGAGTAACGGGCTCACGCGTTTATCCTATAGGAGAGGTTGAGCAATGAGAACTACATTGGCGATTTGCGTTGTAGCTGTCGGAATGTTCCTGAGTGCGGGGCCAGCGGTCGCACACCATGCCTTTACGGCGGAATTCGACGCCAAGAAACCTTTGAAGCTGACGGGCACGGTCACGAAATTCGAGTGGACCAATCCCCACGCCTGGTTCTATATCGACGTCAAAGACGACAGTGGAACGGTAACGAATTGGGGCTTTGAAATGAATAGCCCCAACATGCTCCTGAGGAATGGCTGGACCAGGAATTCACTGAAGATTGGTGACGTCATTACCGCCGAAGGCTTTGGCGCCAGGGATGGCAGCCACATTGGGAACGCCAAGAGCGTGACCATGACCAGCACCGGTCAACAGTTGTTGGCGGCCCCTAATCAGGGACAATAAAACCAAAGGAGGACACGATGCGGGACATGCGGAATATATGGCGCGGCGCGGCCGCAGCAGCCGGAGCGCTCATCATTGCGTTTGCGGCGTCGTCTGCGGCCACCGATATCCTCAACGATTGGGACACCGTGAAACCGCCGCCGAAACCGGAGCTCAAAGCGGTGACGCTCGAACCTTCGACGACGGCTCTGCTCATTCTGGACATGATGAAGCAGAATTGCGGCGCCCGGCCGCGCTGCGTGGCTACCGTTCCAAACGTCAAGCGGCTGCATGATGCGGCGCGCGCCGCAGGAGCAATGGTATGGTACAGCTTCGTCGGCGCCGGCCAGCCCACGCCAGCAGACATGATTGATCAGGGATTTGCGGCGCGCGAGGGCGAATGGTCGCGTACGGGCGGACCAGACAAATTTCTTGGTTCGAATCTGGAAGAAAAATTGAAAGCGCGCGGCATCAAGACGGCCGTCGTGTGCGGCACTTCCTTTCAGGGCGTCGGCGTTGGTACCGGTTCCGGTTTGGCACAACGCGGCTACAAGGTGATTATTCCGATCGATTGCCTGTCGTCAGAAGATCCCTATATGGAACAATACGCGGCCTGGCATCTCTTCAAAGGCGGGCCGGCTGTGGTCACCAGCAACACCACACTAACGCGCAGTACGATGGTCAAGTTCTGACACGCATCACTCTCGCGCTGGAGAATGGCGGCTTAGGCGGCGCCGCCTTTCGCGTCAAATACGGAAGTCCGGTGAAGGTTCTCCTTCGCCGCTTGGCGGATGGGAAAAACTTGGAAGTGGACGTTTCGCTTTTACAGAAAAACCGACCTTTCTAAATACGGCCTGAGGGGTTTAGTGGCAGAAAACTACTGCCCCTCACGTACAGCGCCCGGGAAAACCTTATGCTACCCTGATGCTTCCGGCGCCTTCCCCGCCGGTTTCCAGCTCTAGGAGAGTTCACCGTGTGCGGCATTGTCGGATATATCGGCCCTAAGAAAGTTGTACCGCTGATTCTGGATGGGCTTCGGCGGCTGGAATATCGCGGATACGACTCCGCGGGCATCGCCGTGGTCAGCGAAAACGGAAAAATGGAAATCCGCCGCGCTTCCGGCAAACTACCGAATCTCGAGGAGTCCATTCGCCACCACCCCATTGACGGCATTTACGGATTGGGGCACACGCGCTGGGCCACGCATGGCCGACCCACGGAGGAAAACGCGCATCCCCACCGGGACTGCAAGGGCGAAGTCGTCGTCGTCCACAACGGCATCGTCGAAAATTACCTGGAACTCAAGCAGGAACTGGAAAAGGAAGGGCACAAGTTCGTCACGCAAACCGATACGGAGATCGTCGCGCACCTCGTGGAGAAATACATGGACGGCGGCCCGCTGGAAGACGCCGTGCGCAAAACCGTCCAGCGCTTGAGCGGCGTCTATGCTCTGGTGATTCTCTCGACCAAGGACCCGCGCAAAATCGTGGCTGCCCGCAATGGCCCGCCTGTGGTCGTCGGCCTGGGTCAGGACGAATACTTTGTGGCCAGCGACATTCCCGGCATCCTCGCGCACACCCGCGACATGTTTTTCCTCTCCGATGGAGACATCGCCGTCCTCACGCCGAAGGGTGTCCAAGTCAGCGACGTCAACTCCAATCCGGTACAGCCGAAGATTCACCACGTCACCTGGGATCCCATCACCGCCGAAAAAGGCGGCTTCAAACACTTCATGCTCAAGGAAATATTCGAGCAGCCCCGCGCTATCCAGGACACCATGCTTGGCCGCATCTCTCAGGAGACAGGCAAGGTCTTCCTCGATCAAATGGAGATCAGCGAGCGAGACTTCCGCAATTTCCGCAATATCAAAATCGTAGCGTGCGGCACCAGTTGGCACGCCGGCCTGGCCGGTAAGTTCATGATCGAGCGGCTGGCCGGGGTTCCCGTGGAAGTGGATTACGGCAGCGAATTCCGCTATCGCAACCCGATCGTGGACGAGCATACGCTGGTCATCTGCGTCAGTCAGTCCGGCGAAACCGCCGATACACTCGCGGCCCAGCGCGAAGCCAAGCAAAAAGGCGCCAAGACGCTGGCCATCTGCAATGTCGTCGGTTCCATGGTCACTCGCGAGGCCGCCGGCACGATGCTGACGCATGCCGGACCGGAAATCGGCGTGGCCTCGACAAAAGCATTCACGGCCCAGTTGACTGCGCTCATGCTGATTTCTCTCTACCTCGGCCAGCTACGCGAGAAGCTTTCCGCTGACCTGGCTAAGAAACTGATGCAGGAGTTCACCCGTATTCCGCAAAAGTTGGAGATGATCCTGCAAGGCGACAGGGACGGAATCTACGAAGCGCTGGCGCGCCAGTTCTTCCGCTATACGGATTTCCTCTATCTCGCCCGCGGAATTCACTATCCCATCGCGCTCGAGGGCGCGCTCAAACTCAAGGAAATTTCGTACATTCACGCCGAAGGCTATCCCGCCGGGGAAATGAAGCATGGTCCGAACGCCCTCATCGACGAAAATCTGCCTGTGGTCGTGCTGGCTACGCGCGACGAATTTGATTCCGAGTCCATGACGAGATACGAGAAGAGCATCTCCAATATCCAGGAAGTGAAAGCGCGCGATGGCATCGTCATCTCTGTCGTTAGCGAAGGCGACCACCTCGCCCGCAAGGTTTCCGACCACGCGATCGAAATCCCCACGGCGCCGGAGCTAATGGCTCCGATTCTCGAGATCGTGCCCTTGCAATTGCTCGCCTATCACATTGCCGTGCGGCGCGGCTGCGACGTCGACCAGCCCCGCAATCTGGCCAAATCCGTGACCGTAGAATAAAAAATAGTAGGGCGGGTTCGCAATCGTCGCCGCAGCACGATAAAATCCTCTGCAATATGCGGGTTCATCGCTTTGCTCTGATCTCGGCTTGCCTTACGTGCTTGATCTTCGCGGCCCGCTGCTTCGCGGCGCAGACCGCTCCGCCTTCCTTCGTCGTGGCCGGGGTGCATGCTTCCGGCTCGCATCGTTACAGCGATGCCCAGATTGCCGCCACCGCCGGCCTGAAACCGGGCGATCCGGTTGACCGCGACAAATTGCAGGCCATCGCCGATAGCCTGGCGCAACTGGGCGTCTTCTCGCACGTCAATTTTCGCTTCACGGCCAAGAACAATCGCGCCACGATCAACTTTGAACTGCAAGACGCGATGGTCGTGCCCGTAATGTTCGAGAATTTCCCCTGGTTCAGTGATCAGGAACTCTCGGACGAAATTCGCCGGGCGGTGCCCCTCTTCGACGGAGGCGCTCCGCGCGGCGGTTCACTGCTCGAGCAGATCACGGCGGCGCTTTCCGCCAAGCTCGCCTCGCGCGGAATCAAGGCGAACGTGGAACACGCTCTCCTGGCTCAACTCTCCAGCGACGGCGAGATCATGCAGTTCCGCCAGGATGGCCCGAGTTTCACTGTCTCCAGCGTCCAGTTCAACGATTGGTTGGCGCAAAATTCAGAGAAGCTGCACGATCGGGTGAGCGACCTCGTCGGGAAGAGATTCTCGCGTTTCGCTATCGAAGTCTTCGAGAACGAGCAGTTGCGGCCGATTTACCTTTCTGCCGGCCAGCTCCGCGTGAAATTTGGCGCGCCCATCCTCCAACTGAGCGGCGCTTCCGGCGGGAATGCTTCCTCCACCGTCATTGTTCAGATTCCCGTCGAGCCGGGGCCAGTCTCTCACATTTCTGGCATCACTTGGAGCGCCAATATGGCCATCGATGAAGCCGCGCTTTCCAGGCTGGTGACGCTGAAGCCCGGCGATCTCGCCGACGGCATGCGTCTCGCGGCGGGCTGGCAGCAGGTTGAGCTGGAATACGGGCATCGCGGCTACCTCGACGCGAAAGTCTCGCCCGTGCCGCAGTTCGACGACGCCAATGGCACGGTCCGGTACGACGTGAAAATTGTAGAGGGGCCGCAATATCGTATGGGTGAATTGGTGATTACGGGTCTCTCGGTCGATGCCGAACGCGCGCTGCGCAACACCTGGCGGCTGGCACCCGGCCAAATCTTCGATAAAACCTATCTCGATTCCATGCTCGCGAAGCTCGAGAAGCCTACGGTGGCAGTCTTTGGTGAGATGCCGGTACACTACCAGAAAATGGGAAACTGGCTGCGCCCGAATCCCCAGAATCATGTCATCGACGTGTTGATCGATTTTCAGTAGCCAGCAATTTCGTGCCGGATCAGAGTAACTGAGGCACCGTGATCACAGAGGCGCCTCTGATTTACATCCTCGACGGAACGAATGACGCAGATTTATGGATTTGCTCCGCTGGCCCGGGCCGCGGCGGCTTCTCGCGCTGCAATGACCGTATTCACGTGAATGCGCACGGTGTCCTCAACCTTCCGCGCGTATCCGCCGGCAAACGCCACCGCTACGGGCAAGCCGCGGCGCCTGGCTTCGGCAAAGACGAGCGCATCGCGCTCCTGCAGACCTCGCATGCTGAGCCAGAGTCCGCCCAGTTGATCCTCGCGATAAGGATCGGCCCCTCCGATATAAAAGAGAATCTCCGGGGCAAAGCGTCCGAAGGAATCGGCGAGCGCCTTATGCAATAAGTCGAGATATTCTTCGTCGCCCGTGCCGTCTTCCAGATTAACGTCCAGATCCGAAGGCGGCTTTGGCTCCGGATAATTATTTTCCTGGTGCAGAGACACCGTAAAAACGCCCGCGTCATCGGCGAAGATTGCCGCTGTGCCGTTCCCCTGATGCACATCCGTATCGACCACCAGAGCCTTGCGCAACGCGCCGCCGGCTTGCAATCGGCGGATCGCCACGGCGACATCGTGAATCATGCAAAAACCCTCGCCATGACCGGGGAACGCGTGGTGGAACCCGCCGCCGATATTGATTCCGAAGCCGTCTGTCATGGCGCACTGTGCGGCGAGAATCGAACCGCCAGCAGCCAGCCAGAATCCTCTAACGGCCGCTTGCGAATATGGAATTTCCAGGCGCATGCGTTCGCTGAGGCTAAGCGTATCGTGCTGCAGTTTATCTACCCACTCACGGGTGTGCACACGCAGGATATCTTCGTCGGTGGCGGGTTCGGGAGCGACAATATCGGCGGGTTCCGCAATGTGCTCGGCGAGCAGGAGGTCGCGCACCATTCTGAATTTTTGCGATTGGAAAACGTGCTCCCCCAGGCGCAAATCGTAACCTTCATGATAGGCGAGCTTGAATGGGAGCATGACCGCCGCGGAATTAGTTTTCGCGATCGAGGATGAAGTCGGGAACGGCGAAGAGCGCGCGGCCAAATTCGCTGGTGGCGCGGCCATTCAGGCAGGCTTTAGCGCGGGAAGCATAATCATTGGCGAGCAGGCGCGTGCGCTCAAGCGCACCCGAATCGCGCACCAGCGCTGAGATTTGCTCCGCGCGGACACTATGGAATCCTTTTTCCTCCAGCACGGTGCGCACCATGCGGTCGCCTGCCGCGCCATCACTCTCGAGCGCGTAGATGAGCGGCAGTGTGACTTTACCTTCCTTCAGATCGCTGAGCACAGGTTTGCCGAGTTGCAAAGGTGAAGCCGTGAAGTCGAGCAGATCATCCACAAGCTGAAACGCAAGTCCCGCGTAACGCCCGTAATCCGCCAGTGATTGCTCCTCGGCATCGCTTAAGCCGCCAAGCACGCCGCCGAGCCGTACGCAGCCGCTGAAAAGACACGCCGTCTTGCGCGCGGCCAAGTCCAAAACGTCCTGCTCGCCTAAATCCATGCGTCCGAGGCTCGCGAGTTGCAGCAGCTCGCCCTCGACCATGTTCTGCGTGAGATCGATGAGAATGTCCAAAACGCGGAAATTACGTTCCTCAAGCGCCATCTGAAACGACTGCATGTAAAGCCAATCGCCGGCAAGCACGCTGCGATGATTCCCCCAGCGGGAATTCGCGGAGGGCCGGCCGCGTCGCGTGTCGGCGCCATCGATGACATCGTCGTGGATCAGCGTGGCGCTATGAATCAGTTCCACGACGGCCCCTAGCCGCACAGCGGCAGCGCCGCGGTAGCCCGCGTATCCGGCGGAAAGCAGCAAAAGCGCGGGACGCAGGCGCTTGCCTCCGCCTCCCAGCAAATAGCCGGCGATCTCGGCCACTGGTTCGCTCGCGAGGCCGGTCTGCTGCGCCAGTTCCTCCTCGACGCGAGAGAGGTCGTCGCGCACCAGATCGAAAATCTCTTTAACCGTCAGCAGTGAGATGTCGTTCCTCCATCAATCCCGCATTTGCAAACGGCGGCTGCGGATCTCTGACAACCGAAAAAAGCGCCGAAAATTGGCGGCAGTGGCCGCCGCGAGTTCGTGCGGCGCCAAGTTTCTCACAGGTGCAAGCGTCCGCGCTAGTTCGGCGACAAAGGCGGGCTCGTTGCGGCGTCCCCGAAAGGGCTGTGGCGCGAGAAATGGCGAATCCGTTTCGATCAGAATAGATTCGAGCGGCAGCGCGGACGCCAGGTCACGCAAATTCTGCGCCTTGGGATAGGTCACGTTCCCCGCAAACGAAATCAAAAAACCCATCTCCATTCCGCGGCGAGCTTCCTCCAGCGTGCCGCTGAAGCAATGGAAAATTCCGCCCAGGCCGGAGGAACTCCAGTGCTTCTCGAGCAGCGCGAGGCAATCTGGCCAAGCTTCGCGGCAGTGAATGATAACCGGGCGGCCAGCGCCGCGCGCCAGCTCAAGTTGCTCGATGAAGACGCGCTGCTGCACATCTCGAGGTGAATGATCATAGTGATAATCGAGACCGATTTCGCCCCAGGCAAGACATTTTGGATGCTTCGCCAGATTCGCGAGCTCCTCATAGTGGGCCGGCATCGCGAGCCTAGCTTCGTGCGGGTGGATGCCGGCCGCGGCGTAGATCCAGTCGTAGCGCTCGGCAAAGGGCACCGCCGAGGCCAGCGCGCCAGGAGCACCGCCGATGGCGAGAATGTGGCGCACTCCAGCGGCTTGCGCGCGCGCCAGCATGTCCGCTCGATCGGAATCGAATTCGGACATGTCCACATGCGCATGCGAATCGACGAGCTCGAGCTGCACGGGAGACGAAGAGCCCTGTTCCATGGCGCGCCTGCTTGGTGATCTGTTTGCGTAAACGCGCGGGGCTACCCGCAGGGTGCGCTCCCGCGAAATCTCTTACTTCAGCCGCGAGCCGACAGGCACGTCCTCGAGGAATCCGGCGAGCACCGGCTTCCCTTCCGATCCAACCGACGCGGCGACGATCATGCCATTCGATTCCACTCCCCGCAGCTTGCGCGGCTGCAGATTCACGACGACGACCACTTTGCGGCCCACCAATTGTTCCGGCTGATACACCGTGGCAATTCCGGCGACGATCTGGCGCACTTCCTCGCCCACGTCGACCATCACTTTGAGCAATTTGTCGGCGCCGGCCACGCGTTCGGCCGACTTCACCTGGCCGACACGCATCTCCACTTTGGTGAAATCGTCGATGCTGATGCGCGCATTGGTGGCTGCGGCGGCGCCGGGTTGGGCGGCGGGAGCGGCCGCCGGAGTAGACGGTGTTGCGGACGTGCCTTGCGGCTTAAGCATTTCCTGTTCCATGGCTGCAATTTTCTCCAGTGTTTCAGTTTTTTCCACGCGAGGAAATACCGCGGCGGGCTCGCCGATGAGCGTGCCGGGACGCAGAGCGCCCCAGGCGAGCTGATCGATGCGAGCCTCCCCAAGCGCGCCGAATTGCCCGAGTTGCCGCCAGATCTTTGCCGTGGCTTCCGGCAAAACGGGATGCGCCAGTATCACGAGAATGCGCAACGATTCCGCGGCATGGTACAAGACGGTTTCCAGGCGGGCGCGCTCGGCGGGATCCTCGGCGAGCGACCAAGGTTTTTCGGCTGTGATATAGCCATCCACCTGGGCGATCGCCGCCCAAATAAGTTCGAGGGCGCGCGAAAAGGAGAGTTCCTCGAATTGCGCAGTGCTAGCGCGGGTCGCCTCGGTCACGGCGGCGGCAAGCGATTTCTCGGCATCACCTATCGCCGCCGAATGCGCTGCAGGGACCTGTCCTTCGCAATAGCGTCCAATCATGGTAAGCGTGCGGCTGGCGAGATTTCCTAAGCCATTGGCGAGATCGCTGTTATAACGCGTGAGCAGCGCTTCGTGGCTGAAGTTGCCGTCCTGGCCGAAGGGGACGTCGCGCAGCAAATAATATCGCAGCGCATCCACGCCGATAGTGCGCGCGATGGGCTCGGCATAGGCGACATTGCCCTTGGACTTGCTCATTTTTTGCTGCTCAAAAAGCAGCCAGCCGTGCGCGAAGACGCCCTTGGGCAGCGGTTCTTCCGCAGCCATCAGGAACGCCGGCCAGTAGACGCAATGGAAGCGAATGATCTCCTTGCCGATCAAATGGAGCTGCGCGGGCCAATACCTCTCCCACTGCAATTCATCATCGCCATAACCGATGCCGCTCAGATAACTCGTGAGCGCGTCATACCAGACATAAACAACGTGCTCGGGATCGTCGGGCCAGGGCAAGCCCCATTTCACTGTTTTGCGGCTGACGGAAATATCGCGCAGGCCCGCTTCGACGAAACGCTGCACTTCGTTGCGGCGGAAGGCGGGGCGGATAAAATCGGGCTGCTCTTCGTAAAGCTTCAGGAGCTTTTCTTGAAAAGCGGACAGTTTGAAAAAGTAATTCTCTTCCGAAACCACTTCGGCAGGACGGCCACAGAGAGGGCAGTCAATGGGATCGGTGGAATCGCTGACGTAAAGATTGTCGTAAACGCAGTAACGGCCCTGGTAGAAACCTTTGTAGATATAGCCGGCGTCACGCGCGCGCAAGAGCAAGCGGCGCGCAGCGCGCAGGTGTTCGGGCGAAGTGGTGCGAATAAAATGGGTATAGCTGATGCCCAGTTCGTTCCACAGATTGCGAAAAACGGCGGAATAGCGGTCCACGTGCTCGCGTGGCGTGACACCTGCCTTCGCCGCGGCGCGGGTAATATTTTCGCCGTGTTCGTCGGTGCCGGTAAGAAATGCCACGTCGTAGCCCTGCATGCGCTTGAAGCGGGCAATGGTGTCCGCAACCAGCGTGGTATAAGCCGAGCCGACGTGGGGACGCGCGTTGGCGTAGTAGATCGGCGTCGTCAGATAGAACTTCGGGCGATTGTCAGCGTGGCTCACGGACGCTCCGAACCGGCGTGCTGAAACGAACGATAGTATGCGGCGGTCGTAGTTTTAGTCAAATTCGGCCCCTCCGCCCCCTTTTTGTTGCAAGCGTTCCGCTTGCGGTTCTGCGCGGCGCATTGTTGAATTATGAGCGCGAGGAGAACCTTCGAATGAGTGACGTTACGACGCGGCCGGCGCTGCTCTCCGATTTGCCCCAGCTGGCGGAGATTTATAACCACTACATCCTGAATACGCCAATCACTTTTAATACTCGTCCGTTTACTCTCGAGGGGTTTACGGAGTGGTTCGAAGAACATTCCGATGGCAAGCGGCATCGGCTGGTGGTTGCCCTGGACGATGGCGGCCGCGTCATCGGGTACGCCGGGACCGGGCGATTCCGTCCCAAGGAAGCCTACGAAACGACGGTGGAGACGACGATCTACCGCAGTGCGGAGTGCAAGCGACGCGGCGTGGGGACGCTGCTCTATAGGGCATTATTCGAATTGATCGCGGGCGAGGACATCAACCGGATTGTCGCGGGAGTGACGCTGCCGAATCCGGCCTCGGTGGCGCTGCACGAGCGCTTCGGGTTTCGGCATGTGGGAACGTTTACAGAAAACGGGCGCAAGTTCGGGAAGTATTGGGACGTGGCCTGGTTTGAACGGCCGCTTCGCCTGTAGGAATGCCCCCCAGGGGCGCTAGCGAAAAGCGTTCTGGGCTACAATCGCCAGGCTTTCAAATCGCGCGAGGGGGTTCAATGATTCATTTTTTCGGAATCGCGATCAGTTCTTCCCTGCTGGGATGGATCATCATCGGGCTGCTGGCTGGCTGGATCGCAGGCGAAGTGAGCCGGGGAGCAGGTTTCGGATGCCTGGGGAACGTGGCGATCGGCTTGGTTGGTTCGATTCTCGGCGGCTGGATCTTCTCGAAGCTGGGGATTTGGGGCGGCGGGTTCGTTTACAGCCTGGCGGCCTCGACTGTGGGAGCCGTGGTGCTGGTGCTGATCGCGCGGCTCTTTGTCGGCGGGAAACGAGTCTAAATCAAATGTCCTCCATGAACGCGCGGTTGCCCAAAGGACTATTTTTGTTGCTGGCTGTTTGCGCCTCGATTTATTTCGCCCATTACTATCCGCGCCATTACTATCCGCGACTGACCCGCGTGGTCGCTTCGCATTTCGACCAGCACGGAATTGCTAACGGCTGGCAGACCAAGCGGGGATTCTTCGATCTCTTTGTGGCGATGTCGTTCCTGCCAGCGTTTTTCGTATTCGGCATAGCGAAAATCATCGCTCTTATGCCCAGGCAATTGATTAATCTGCCCAACAAGGAATACTGGCCTGGTCCAGAGCAACGGGCCGCATCGATGGAATTTCTGAGCGCATGGTTTGCAAGGTTTGGCTGCGCTGTCTATGGCGTCATCATCCTGGCTTTTGATTACGCCGTGCAAACTAACTTGCGCTCGCCGTATGGACCCGATCGTGCGCGGCTGTGGTACGTGCTCGTTCTCTTTGCGGCGTTCACTCTCTTCTGGGCTATCCGATTTTTCAGCCGATTTAGCCGACTGCCGCGCAGGCCTTCGATCTGAAGGCCCTGCCCGTATCCGCAGAAACGAGAAAGGTTCATCGCATCTGTAAGAGCAGTTGGCCATCCGCAAAGCGAATCGTTAACCGACTGTCGGGGATGGCGCAAGTGACTGCTGCGGCGTGGTACGATAATCCGGTTAAGGAGCTGCAAGAAGTGAGCAAGCCTTCTCTTTGGGCCATTCCGCTGGGCGGCCTGGGCGAATTTGGCATGAACATGCTCGCCCTGCGCACTGGGAATGACATCCTGGTGATCGACGCCGGCATGATGTTTCCGGAAGCCGAGTTGCTGGGCGTGGACATCGTCATTCCGGACATCACCTACCTGAAGCAGAATCGCGAGCAGGTGCGCGCCATTGTGCTGACGCACGGGCACGAAGATCACATCGGCGCCCTGCCCTACATCCTGCGTGACCTTAACGTGCCGGTTTTTGGTACGCGCTTCGCGCTGGCTTTGGTGCGCAAGCGCCTGGAAGAGCATGGACTTCTGGAAAAGGCGGCCCTGCGGGAAGTGATTCCCGGGCGGCATGTGGAGATCGGGCCGTTTGAAGTGGAATTCATCCACGTGACGCACAGCACGATCGATTGCGTGGCGCTGGCGATCCGCACGCCGGTGGGCGTGGTGATCCACACGGGCGACTACAAAATGGACCCCACGCCGGTGGACGGCCAGCCATTCGATTTGCATGCTTTCGCGCGTTACGGCCAGGAGGGCGTGCTGGCGCTTTTCAGCGACAGCACCAACGTGGAGCGGCCGGGTTACACGCCTTCGGAACGCGCCGTATGGAACCGCATTGAAGAGCTGTTTCGGGCCGCGCCGCGCAAAGTGCTGGTTTCGTGTTTTGCGAGCTCGATTCACCGCATTCAGCAGGTGGTAGACATTGCGGCGGCGGTGGGCCGCAAAGTCGGGTTCGTCGGGCGCAGCATGGTGGACAACGTGGAGATCGCCCACGAGATGGGGCGATTGCGCATTCCCGACGGCATGGTCATACGGCCGCAAGATTTGCGGACGTTCGACCCGGAAAAAATGGTGGTGCTGGTGAGCGGGAGCCAAGCGGAACCGATGTCGTCGCTGTCGCGCGTGGCCGTGGACAATCATCGTCTCCTCAGCGTGGATCAGGACGATACGGTGATCCTCTCCGCGCGTATTATTCCGGGAAACGAGAAGGCGATCTTCCGCATGCTGGATCACATGTTCCGGCGGCAGGCTCTCGTCTATTACGACAATAACGGCGGATTGCTGCACGTTTCCGGTCATGCCAGCCAGGAAGAACAAAAGCTCATGTTGAACCTGGTGCGGCCGCGCTATTTCATTCCGCTGCACGGCGAGTACCGGCAGCTCTTCCGCCATGCCGCGCTGGCGCAGCAGGTAGGCGCGGTGTCGGGCGAGGTTCTGCTGCTCGAGGACGGCCATCCCGTCGAATTCACCGAGGATCGCGCTTACCGGCGGGAACCGGTGCCCGTGGGACGCGTGTGCGTTGATTCCGGATCGCTGGAAGAGATCGAGCAGGTGGTGATCCGCGATAGGCAGCACCTCGCGGAAGACGGCATCGTGGTTCCCATCATCGCGATCGACAAACATACCGGGCGCATGGAGTCCCGGCCGGAGATGGTCACGCGGGGATTTTTGCCTCCGGAAAACGGGACCGAAGTGCTGGCGGCGGCGCGAGAAGTGATACTGCGGACTATCGAGCAATCAAATGCCGAGGAAAAGACCGACTGGAGCGTGATTAAAGAGAAGATTCGCGTGGACCTGAAGCGCTATCTGAACAAGCAGACCTCAAAACGCCCGCTCATCCTTCCGGTGATTTTGGAGGTGTGACCGGCCTCCGAGCGACGCGCGGAACTGGCGTTCTTGGATTCCGTTGCGAAAAATCAGACCCCTCGGTGCTCCACCCCAGCACGCGCGACTTGTTTTCCGCGCGAGTACTCGTGCTTGAGAAGCGTGCGCCGGGGACCCCGGATGCGCTCGGAATGACCGGTACCAGCTTTTGCCCCTACGTCCAGTCCGAATGATCATGGAATTCAGACCGCGCGACTACTCCCCTTCCGATTTCGACGCGCTCTACGAGATTGACCAGGCCTGCTATGCGCGCGGGATTGCCTATTCCCGCCGCATGCTGCGCTGGTATCTGGGTCAGCGCGGATCGCTATGCATCGTGGCACAGGCCACGGGCGCGGCCGAACAGACCGTGGTGGGTTTTCTCATCGCGCATGCTCGTGGCACGGAGGGCTATATCGTAACCATCGATGTGCTGGAAGTGCACCGGCGTTCCGGCATCGGAACTGCCTTGCTGCAGGAGACAGAGCGGCGACTGGCGGAGGCGGGAGTGCGCTATGTAGGGCTGCAAACGGCAACAAACAACGAAGCGGGCGTTGCCTTCTGGCTGCGGCACGGCTATCGTAGCTCCGGTGTGACCCAGGGCTATTATCTAGGGCGCATCGACGCCTACGACATGTTCAAGGAACTGCACCAGCCCGGGAGGCCGGCGACCGCATGACCCTATTCCATGCGGTGGTGCTGGCCATCGTTCAGGGGCTCACCGAATTTCTTCCCATTAGCAGCAGCGCCCATCTTTGGTTCTTTCCCTGGGCACTACGCTGGCCCGACGGCGGCTTGCCATTTGACGTGGCGCTGCACGCCGGTACGCTGCTGGCCGTAGTGATCTTTTTCCTGGGCACCTGGATCAAGCTCATCCCGAATGGCTTTGGGATACACTTCCCGGCGAAGGCCAGCGAGGAGGAATATCAAACCAACCGGCGCCTATTCTGGCTGTTGGTAATCGGAACGATTCCCGGCGGCATCGTGGGATTTCTCTTCGAGCGCTTCATTGAAGAGACCTGGCGAAATCCAGGCCCCATTGCCGCCGCCACGATCGCGGTGGCGCTGCTTATGATGATTGCGGACTCCAGCAGCGGGCTGCGACGCGTTTTGGAGCATGCGAATCTTGGCGATTCCATCGGCATAGGTTCGGCGCAAGCTCTGGCGCTCTTTCCGGGCGTTTCGCGCTCGGGAATTACGATCATCGCCGGGCTCTGGCGCAAGATGACGCGGGAGACGGCCGCGCGGTTCTCCTTTCTGCTCTCGACGCCGCTGATCGTCGGCGCGGCCCTCAAAGAAGTGCCGCAGCTCATGCGCATGCATCGTTCGGGCGGGGTGGAACTGCCGCTCTCTACGCTGCTGATTGCCATCGCCATATCGGCCGTGGTGGGCTATGCGGTAATCGGTTTTTTGCTGCGGTATTTGCAGACACGCACGCTCAAGATCTTTGTTGTTTACCGCATCATCTTTGGTATATTCATTCTGCTTTTGATGTTCCTCCACAGGTGAACCGCGCGACCAGCGCCCGCGCTTCCTGTGCGACTCGGTCCTGTCCTTCCCCAGAATGCAGGAGATTGCTGTGCGCTTACTGACTCCTACTGAAAACCACCGATTCAATGAGCTAATCGGGTTTCTGGGTATCACCTTGGCCATATTGCTGGCGCTGGCCCTGCTTTCCTATAGTCCTCGCGACGCCTCGTTCAATGTGTCGGCCCAAACGCCCGAGGCACATCCGGCGCAGAACTGGATTGGGCCCGCAGGAGCCTACACTGCGGATTTCCTGTTTCAGGTGCTCGGCTATGCGGCTTTTCTACTGCCGATGGGCGCATTCGCGGTGGGGGTGCGCTGGTTTCGCAGCCGGCCTCTCGATTCGGTCCTGGCGGGGCTGATTGGTTACGGCTTGCTGATCCTTTCCCTGCCGGCACTGCTCAACTTGTGGCGCATCCCAGACGTTCGGGAGGCTATTCCACCGGGCGGTTTCCTTGGCGAATTAATCTCCTCCGAACTGCAGCAGACATTTAATTCCGTGGGCGCGCACGTCGTCGCGCTGGCATCTCTGGTGGCGGCAATCTTTCTGACCACCCCATTTTCGTTCACCGGAACACATGCGCTGTTGCGCCGGCCAGTGAACAAGCTGGATCTGATCGGGCGAATAAAGGCGCGCTGGTCAGCTTGGCGCGAAAAACGCGAGTTGCAAAGACTTCGCAAGCGCGTGGAGGCCAATAAGGTCAGCGGGCGCCCGCCCGTTTCGGCACAAATGCCGGGCGCCAAGGAACGCAATATCGTCGCAGCCCAAAAAGAGCTGGCGGATGCGGTAGAAGACGACGAGGAAACGGCTGTAGTCAGAAATGTGTTAGTGATTCCGGACGCTGCTCCCGCAAGGAAATCGGCCGGCGAGCCCCGGATCGCTCGCGGCGCCACGGGCTTCCGTCTGCCATCTCCGAGTTTGCTGCGCATGGCCGAGCGCAGCGAAAAAGTTCAGGAAGACGAGCTGACGGAGCGCGCGCGGGCGATCGAAGAAAAATGCCGCGAATTCGATGTGGGTGGGCACGTCACCCAGATCAATCCGGGGCCGGTGGTGACGACCTACGAATTCAAGCCGGAAGCGGGTATCAAATATAGCCGCATCACCGGGCTCGCAGACGACTTGTGTCTGGCCCTGCGCGCCGAATCCATCCTGATCGAGCGCATTCCGGGAAAGTCGACGGTGGGGATCGAAGTGCCGAACCATCGCCGGCAGACGATTACGCTGCGCGAAGTGATCGAGTCGCAGGACTTCGTCAATTCGCCTTCGAAAATGACCCTTTCGCTGGGCAAAGACCTGATCGGGCGCGTGCGCGTTTCGGATCTGGCTCAAATGCCACACCTGTTGATCGCCGGGTCGACGGGCACAGGCAAGAGCGTTTTTCTGAACTCGCTGATCGTCTCCATGCTTTATAAAGCGACGCCGGAAGAGCTCAAGCTGGTGATGGTCGATCCCAAGCGGCTCGAATTGGGATTGTACGAAGACATTCCCCATCTGCTGGCGCCGGTAGTGACCGATCCCAAGGTAGCCTCGAACGTGCTGCGCAACGCCACGCGCGAGATGGAGCGGCGCTTGAAACTTCTAGCGCACCGTGGCGTGCGCAATATCGACCAATACAACCGCACGTTTGCCAAAGGGGAGTCGCTCTCGCTTTTTGAAAATCCGGAGGAGCAGGAACACCGGCCGTTGCCGCTCATCGTCATCGTCATCGACGAATTGGCTGACCTGATGCTGGTGGATACGACCAACGTCGAAGAATCGATTACGCGCCTGGCGCAAATGGCCCGAGCAGTAGGCATTCACCTGATTCTCGCCACGCAGCGCCCGTCGGTCGACGTGATCACCGGCCTGATTAAGGCGAATTTCCCCGCGCGCATCTCCTTCCGCGTGGCGAGCAAAGTGGACTCGCGAACGATTCTCGACGCAAACGGCGCGGAATCGCTGCTGGGCCGCGGCGACATGCTCTATCTTCCCGCAGGCTCATCGCGACTGCACCGCATCCACGGACCGCTGGTCACCGAAGATGAAATCGTGGCCTTATGCGATTTCTGGCGATCGCAGGCCAAAGCCGTTTACAACCAGAAGCTCCTGGAAACGCCGAAGGAGGGAGCCAAGCCCGAGGCGAGTGGTGAGGGAGGCGACGACGAGGTTGACGACGAACTGTATCAAGAGGCCGTGCGCGTGGTTTGCGAGATGGGTCGCGCCTCCACTTCTACTCTGCAGCGCCGCCTGCGCATCGGTTATGGCCGCGCAGCGCGGCTGATCGACATCATGGAGAAAGACGGCATCGTCGGTCCCGCCGAAGGGACGAAGCCCCGCGAAGTGCTTAAGAAAAAAGACTGGATGCGGGAATTCGACGAATCGCTAAAGTAACGGCAACATTTTCCAAACTGAACCCGCCCCGAACAATTGCCAGGACGATTCAGTCTCGACATCGCAACTCTGCGCCGCTACAATTTTTGAATTCCTACGGTGCCGGGGTAGCTCACCGGTAGAGCGCGGCCCTGAAAAGGCCGGCGTAGGCAGTTCAACTCTGCCCCCCGGCACATCTCATGTGCGGCACCTGCACCGTGGAAGAAGCCCACTTCGCTGTTAGATATCCTGGCACGGCTGTTAATCTACCTTCACCGCCGCCGAACCTCGGCGTGCAACTGCGGTGCCAATGTCGAAACGGTTGAGTATTTTCCCGTATTTAGCTCCTCCGTGCTCTCTTTCTGCAAGAAGTAACTCGCCTTAGAAAGTATCGGCTCTGTGATGGGAAACATGAACAGGAGAAACAAAGGAGGAAAATGGGCACGCTATCCGTACCGCAGACGACACCGCCATTTGGCTACTGCTCGGTTTCCGGGCGCAGCCCTGATCGAGCGCCTCTGCGGCTTCGGGAATCTGCTTACTTCGCGGCGCTCGGAGCCGGCTTCGGAGCCGGCGTGCTGAATTGGACCGTATCCGCCACGAGCTTGCCTTCGGTAGGCTCTTTCGCGTGAATGACGACGCGGTCGCCGACGTTGAGATCGGCTAGTTTGGCGGCGGCCTTATTTTTGGTGAAGGTCGTCTGCGGTACGACGGCGACGGTTACCAATGCGTTCGCCGTGGTCTTCACGGTGATGGAATCTTTAGCCACGCTGGCCACTGTGCCGATCACGTGCTGTTCATCGCCATGAGCGAAGGCCGCCGCAGCAATCAGGGAAATGCAAGCAATGAGAATCAAAGCGCGAGTTTTCATTTTTCTCCTCTTAAGGGATTTTACGCGATCCCGAAGCGGATGT
>WNGQ01000021.1_pt1 | contig 142480 bp, 135 predicted proteins | sample 5407661 | NCBI WGS metagenome assembly WNGQ01 (sample SAMN13153382, study PRJNA577476) | soil metagenome | isolation source: 60 cm soil or saprolite under Garry oak tree replicate 2 | place: USA:California | collected 2016-06-15 | reverse complement strand
GATCGGAGGCCGCACACCGCGCCAGACCTACTTCCGGTCGCCTACCACGCTCACGCGAACACGACGAGGAGCCCCTCCAAAGACGGAGAATCCCGACCCCAGCAAGATCAAACTCTGCCAACTTCTTGACTCATGACAGCGGTGAAGAAGCGCGCGACCCCGAGACGCTGGCGCTCCAATGAAGCCAAGGAGATTGTCGCTGCCGTGCGGCGGGCAGGTGGGCAAGTGGAGCGTACGGCGAGCGGGCATCTGAAGGTCACCGGGCCAGCCGGTTCCGCCGTCGTCGCCTCAGCCCCCAACCCTGGCCGTACCGGTGGGCGCGCCGTCCACAACACCCTCGCCACGATCAGGACCAAGACAGGGCTGGAGGTGTAAAGGGTTCGGTCGAGCGTCGCCTCCGCCGGATGCTTGAGCTGCCGGCCGCCGAGTCTTGGTGACCCGAAAGCAGGCCCACTACCTGTTTGTGGTCAAGGCCAAGGGAGCCCACGCTGCTGGCGCTTGACCCGGCTGGCCTGGCACAAGGTCCCCGTGGCCGACCGCACCCACGACCGCGGCCACGGCCGCGTCGAGCTGCGCACCCTCAAGGCCGTCACCGCCCAGCCACTACGGCTTCCTCACGCCGCCCGGGTCCTGCAGGTCACCCGCACCACCCGTGACCCTGGCACCCGAAGGTGGCACACCGTGGTCGTCGAGGCGGTCACCAGCCTGCCCTTCGAGCTGGCCCGCCCCGCTCGCCTGGCCGACCTGCTGCGCGGGTACTGGGCGATCGAAGCGCTGCACCACATCCGCGATGTCACCTTCGCCGAGGACGCCTCCCAGGTCCGCACCGGCAGCGGCCCAAGCGTGATGACGGCCTTGCGCAACCTGGCCATCGGCGTGCTGTGCCGGGCGGGACCAGCCAACCTCGCCGCTATCCTGCGCCACCACGCCCGCGACCCACACCGACCCCTCGCCAGCCTCGGGATGAGCCTCGGATGAACCCGACATCACGACAGAACGACGGAGCCCTGCCCGCGCCGGTGAGCGCGGAAGCTCCTCCACCGACACTCCCGAGATGGGGTGATCACTTGCCCTCGCTGTAGGCGTCGTGGTAGTTCCACCACCCGTACGGCGGGGTTTGCGGGTAGCCCTCCGGCGAGTCCTCCCACTCCTCCTGGCGGCCGAGCGCGGTGATGTCGAGGTAGTTCCACGTGGTCCCCATCTGCTCGTCGCCGCGGGCGTTGATGAAGTAGGTGCGGAAGATCCGGTCGCCCTCGCGGATAAACGCGTTGGTGCCGTGCCACTCGTCGACGTCGAAGTCTCTATCGAAGTCGTCGGTGATCGTGTGCCAGGGGATGTGCTGCCATCCGTGGCGCTCCTTTAGGGCCTGGATCTCGGCCTGGGGGGCGCGTGAGGCGAACGCGAGCGTGGTGTTCCGCGCGTTCAGGTGGGCGGGGTGCGCGACCTGGTCGGCCAGGAACGAGCAGCCCACGCACGCCCGCTCCGGATACGAGCCGCCCTCCGCGTACGTGGTGACCTCGGGCCCGTAGAAGGCGCGGTAGACGATCAACTGACGGCGGCCATCGAACAGGTCGAGCAGGCTCGCCATGCCGTCGGGCCCGTCGAACTCGTACGCCTTGTCCACGGCCAGCCACGGCATCCGCCGACGCCCGGCGGCGAGCGCGTCACGGGCGCGGGTCAGCTCCTTTTCCTTCACGAGCAGTTCCTGGCGCGCAGCTTCCCACTCCTCCGGCGACACGATCGGGGGTGTCTTCATGCGGACTCCTCTCAAGACTTGGGGGCCGAGGTCGTCCCGAGCGTCCAGCTTTGAGTTGCAACCACTGGGCGGTGGGGCGTCGGTTAGTCTTCTCATGCGACTCGTGCAGCATCGCATGCCGGTGTAACAGCTTCGACGTGACGGGCGAGCGCAGCGACGAACGTCGGCATCTGCCGGTAGCCCTTGAGCCGGCGGAAGCTGCCTTCCGCGTTGAGCAGTCAACCTAACCCACGAAACTCAATAGAGGGTGTCTGAAAAGCGGGTTGTGGTTGGCTGAAGTCGAAGCGGAGGCCCAGCAACTCGCCGCCGTGCTCGGCGCGCCGGTCCTGCCGCTGCTGTGCGTCCACGACACCCGGATTCCCTAGGACGAGATATACGTGGACAACGTCCCGGTGCTCACCCCCGCCAAGCTCCTCGCGCTGCTCCGGTCGCTAGAGGCGCACATGGACCCAAGCGGCGTCATGCTGCTGGCCGAGCATGCCCGCAACCTGCTCCACCCCGAAACCTGAGCGAAGCTTCCTGTTCGGAACCACGCTCCGGAACGGCAAGGTGCCACCATCACTCACGCTGGGCACGCTTTGCGTTACCGGCCCCGCTCGCGACGTCGGTGTCTGCGGACGGGAGGCCGCGCCAACAAGCTGGCGAGGAGGGCGCCAGCTCCCGGGAGCACCCATTGTGATGGTCGGTCGTCGGGGGAAGTCCAGGTAGCGCTGTCAGCCGTCGGACTGCTTGCCGGACGCCAGGCTTGCGATCTGTGCCCGGGCAGCATGCACCAGTTCCTCATTTGTGTTCGCGTGGCCGTTGAGGCCCCACCCTCCGTCGGGTGCCTCGGTCAGCAGCACCCATGTCCGGCTGGCCAGTGTGGGGTCGCCGGCGGCATCAGCGGCAATGTTCGTCAGCCGCTCAACCACGGCCAGTTGCTTGCCGCGATTGAGTGCGCCTGAGTTGGTGAGGACCTGTATCCGCACGTAGTTGCGTTCCCCGTCGACGTTGGACAGGCTGCCGGCAGGCAGGTCGTGGATGAAGGCCGCGGTGTTTTGCCGGAACATGGGGATGTCCGGCACCTTCTCGATGGTCATGACCGCAGTCGCCAGGTCGACGGCGAGCTGGTGTTTGTCGGGGAAGGTCCCGGCCGTGGCGTAGACGTCGATCATGGGCATAGCGATGCTCCTTGGCAGATGGGAGGGTGTGGCGCGCGCGGGCGCAGGGAGGCACGGATGCCGGCACCCCGGTCACGTGACGCAGTAGCCCGAGCATCTCGCTGTCGAGCGCTCCAGGTAGACCCGCTTGCCACCAGCAGCGTCGCTGTGAATGTCAGGCTGTCGTAGATTCCGGGATGCGGTACGCAGGGTCGGCCGGGCGGCGTCGCGGCCGTGAACGGGCCGGGCGAAGATGCTGCCGTCGAGCTCAACGCGGGGAGAGGCGATTGCCGCGAAGGCCTCACCGCTGGGGTCTGCGAACGACTCGCTCCACCGCTGCTCTGCCCGGATGTCACCTGCCCGTCCCGGGGTCAGGGTGCCGTCGCGGCAACGGTTTCGGCTGCCGTCTTGACCAGCTGCGTCACTTCGTCAGGGTGGGACACCATGGCGACGTGGCTGGAGGGGACTTCGACGGTGGTCGCGCCCATGCGGGTGGCGAACAGGCGCTCAGCGTCCGGCGGGATCGCCTGATCCTGCGTGGCGACCAGGTACCACGAGGGCAGCGACCTCCAGGCCGGAACCCCCATCACGTCGGTGAAGGTGGAGCCGGCCAGTGGCTGCTGCACGGCGTGCAGCACCCTGGTCCGGACTGGGTCGACGTCAGCCGCGAAATGCTTGACGAAGTCGTCCTGCGGCAGCCAGCCGAAGCCCTGCTTGTCGGTGAACAGGTGCTCCAGCGCCGGCGGCGTCGGCCCTTGTGACAGCAGCGCCCCGAGCGATTCCCCCTGGTCGAGCCCGAAGGCCGCGATGTAGACCAGGCCGGCCACGTTGGGCGCGTCGGTGCCGAGCGCGGTCACGATCTGGCCGCCGTAGGAGTGGCCGGCCACGACCGTGGGGCCGTCCTGGAGGTCCAGCACCTGGCGTAGCCGGGCGACATCGTCGGCCAGCGCGGTCAGCGGGAACTGCGGAGCGGTCACGTGGTAGCCGTCGGCCTGCAGCCGCTCGATGACGCCGCTCCAACTGGAGCCGTCGGCCCATGCCCCATGGACCAGGATGATGTTTGGTCGAGCCTCCATCTCGGTGGTTCCTTCCCTGCCGGGGACAGTGATCGTTCCCAACCCATGCTGGCCTGTCGGCCGACGGCCGGGTATCCGCATGTTGACTGCACTGGCCGCCCGGCGATCAGGTGCCGTCAGGTTGCCGATACCGTGGCCCGGTGACGGGGATGAAGCCGAGGAGCGCCTGGTTGACCTGGCTGGCATGGGTCCAGATGATCGCGTGTGGTCCGCCGTCGATGACGATGTGGCGGATGTTGCGGATGAGCGCGGGCAGCCGGTCTCCCGTGGCCTCAGGGGGCAGGATGCGGTCCTGGCTGCCCTGGATGACCAGCACCGGCACATCGATCCGCTCAAGGTCGCAGCGGAAGTCCTCCAGCGCGGCGGTGATGCAGCCGCGGGCGGCGGTGGCGGATGCCCGGAGGGCTGCCTGGAAGCTGTTCTGCCATGCCTGGTCGCTGACGTGGCTGCCTCCCAGCAGGTCGATGTTGTAGGCCTTGTCGAGGAAGGACTTGGCTGCGGCGGGTCGGTCGGCGGCGATCTCGGCCAGGAACTCCTCGACGACGCCGCGGTCGATGCCTTGTGGGTTGCCGGGCGTCTTGAGCAGGTAGGGCGGCAGCGGTGCGATCAGCGCGGCGGTGCGGACCCGGTCGGTGCCGTAGGCCGCCAGGTAGCGGGTCACCTCCCCAGTGCCTGTGCAATAGCCGACCAGCGTCACATCGTGCAGGCCGAGCTCGCAGAGCAGCACGCTGAGGTCGGCGGCGAGGGTGTCGTAGTCGTACCCCACGCTTGGCTTGCTGGAGTTCCCGAAGCCGCGCCGGTCATAGCTGATGACCCTGTATCCGCCGGCCAGCAGGGCGGCTTCCTGCTTCTCCCAGGAGCGGCCGTCGAGCAGGTAGCCGTGCACCAGGACGACCGGGGCGCCGGAGCCGTGGTCCTCGTAATAGATCCGGATCGCTTCGGAGTTCTCCTGCCCGACGGTGATGAACGACATCACGGCCTCACGTCGCAGTGCTTCATGCGGACACCTGGCGCCGCGGCCTCTGAAGGGCGGCACCCCCTTGCACCGACTTTGCGTCGGCGCGACCGGAAGGCGGTATCCGCAACCTGACTGCACCTCCGGGAAGGCACGCCGACGCAGTCTCCCGGCGCATGCTCCGGCCGCGGTGGGCTCTGGGCGCGGGGCCGAGGGAATATGGCCAAGGAATACTGTCTACGGGGTGAGGACGAGCGGCGCGGGGCGGGGCTGAGCGAGGAGATGACGGCAGCGGGCGAGACGGGCTCGGAGGAGCTGGTCGGGCGGGAGGCTGAGCTCGCCACGCTGCGGGCGCTGGTCGACCCGGTCCCGGATGAGGGCCGGGTGCTGGTAGTCCTCGGCGATGCGGGGATGGGCAAGACCGTGCTGCTGGCGGAGCTGACGACGACGGCGGCTCAGGCGGGCATGCGGGTGCTGGCGGCCACTGGCAGGGAGTCAGAGTCGCAACTTGCGTTCGCCGGGCTGGATGAGCTGCTGCGGCCGGTGCTTGACCGCGTGTCAGGTCTGCCGGGCCCTCAGGCGACCGCGCTGCGGGGAGCGCTCGGCCTAACATCTGATCCGGCTGGTCCGGACCGGCTGCTGACCGGGATGGCCGTGCTCACCCTGCTGTCGGACCTGTCGACGGGATCCCCGCTCTTCGTCGTCGCCGATGACGCCCAGTGGCTCGATCGCTACTCGCTGGACGCGCTCGCCTTTGCCGCCCACCGGCTGGGCAGCGAGGCGGTCGTGCTGGTCCTAGGCGTGCGCGGCAGCGCACCGCCGACAGGCTTCGACCGCGACGTTCCCGAACTGCACCTGGGGCCGCTGTCCTCGTCGCAGGCCGGCCGGCTGCTCGACCGGCAGCCCCGGCCGCCCCGCGGACGCGCCCGCAGCCAGGTGCTGGCCCAGGCAGCCGGTAACCCGATGGCGCTGATCGAACTGACCCGGGCGATCGCGGCCGATCCCGCCGCGGGACGGCGCTGGGACGCCGAGCCGCTGCCGCTGACCGACCGGCTCTCGGCCATCATCGCGCACCGGTTCGGCTCGCTCCCCGAGCCGACCCGAGCCGCCCTGCTGCTTGCCGCGGTCGCCGACAGCCCCGACCTCAGCGCAGCCGCCGGAGACACCTCCGGGGTTGAGCCAAGGGCACTGGTGCCGGCCGAGGAGCTGGGCCTGATCAAAGTCGGCCCGGCCGGCCTGCAGTTCTCCCACCCGCTGGTCCGTTCTGCCATCTACCACTCCGCACCCTTCGCGGATCGTGCCGCGGCGCACCGCCACCTGGCGGGCGCGCTGCATGACCAGCCGGACCGGCGAGCCTGGCATCTGGCCGCGGCGGCCCTGCGGCCCGACGAGCACGTGGCCGCGCTGCTCGAGGAGACGGCCGCGCAGGCGCAGCGCCGTGGTGGCGCCGCCGCCGCAGCACGCGCTCTGGAGCGCTCCGCCGAGCTCAGTGCAGACCACGGGCAGCAGGCACGGCGGCTGGTGTCGGCCGCCTCGGCCGCCGTCCCCACGGGGCAGGCCGACTGGGTTCAGGAGCTCGCCGCGCGTGCCATTGCGGTCACAGCCGACCCGGCAATCCAGCTCGCCGCCCGCCGTGCCGCGGGCTGGGCACTGACCTGGTCGAACCAGCGGACGGCGGCGCTGTCGGCGCTCATCGCCGTCGCCGAGGACGCCCCGCCTGGCATGCCCGCGCTCGCCTGGGACGCGCTCGCGACGGCAGCCACCGTCGCGCACCAGTCCGGCACGTCCGCCGACCGCGAGCTCGTTCGCCGCACCCTCGGCCATCTTCTCGGGCCAACAGCCCAGCTGCCATCCGGCGGCCATGGTGAACAACCGGACATCGAGGCCTTCTGGCTGTGGATACGAGCCAGCACCGACCCGCATGACAGCAGGGACCAGCTCATCCCGCACCTCCACCGTCTCGCCGCCTCGCCCCTGGAGGAACCCTCGCTGTCCGGTGCCGGCGCCACGGCCTGGCTCCTCGACGAATCCGAGCTGGCGGTCGAGCTGCTCGGGGAAGCCGTGCGCCGGATCCGGTCTCCCGGCATCCTGGGCTCCAGCGGTGCTTCGCTCACAGCGCTCGGATGGGCCTACATCGACACCGGGCGCTGGGACAGTGCACTGACCATAGCGGCCGAGGCCAGCGACCTGGCCGAGGCCTACCAGATGGACATGGTCGCCGCCTCGGCCGCGCTGATGACAGCGACCGTCCAGGCCATGCGGGCAGACACCGCCGGGGCCCGCGAGCAGGCCGCCAAGGCCCTGGCCAGCATCGACCCAGCCGAAAGCGGCCTGGTCGCCGCCCGGGCGCGGCGGGTCTTCGGCATCGCGGCCCTGGACGACGGCGCGCACCTGGTGGCCTACGCCCAGCTCCGCCAGATGTTCAGCCGGGATGGCAGCCCGCTCCATCCGCTCGTCTCCTACCTCGGCCTGGCAGACCTGGCGGCGGCGGCGATACGCGCTGACCGGCGCATCGAAGGCCGTGGCGTCCTCGACCGCGCGGTCGGCCACCTGAGCGGAACGCCGTCCCCCCGGCTGGAGCAGATCCTCGCCCGTGCCCGCGGCCTGTTCGCCGGCCCGGACGAGGCCGGCGTGCAGTTCGAGAAGGCCCTGTCAGACCCGGCAGGCGACCGCTGGCCCTTCGAGCGGGCGCAGCTGCGACTCGACTACGCCGAATGGATGCGCAGGCGCCGCCGGATCAACGAGGCCAAGCCGCTCCTGCTTGCCGCGCTGGAGACGTTCCGGCGGCTCCAGGCGACGGGATGGGCGCAGCGCGCCGAAGCCGAGTTGCGAGCGTGCGGGGTGAGCGTCAACGCTCCGATCGGCGACCCGGGCGCCCTGGCCGAGTTGACCCCGCAGCAACGCGAGATCATCGTCCTGGCCGGCAGTGGCCTGACCAACCGCGAGATCGCCGACCGGCTGTTCCTGTCCCCGCGCACCGTCGCCTCGCACCTGTACCGCTCCTATCCCAAGCTCGGCATATCCGGTCGGCACCAGCTGCATGACCTGATCAACCGGGCCGCCGCACCACCTCAGGCAAACACTGAGAAATGACCCTGCCGCCGGCGTGGAGGTGCAGTCAGCATGCGGATACCCATGGCCGCTATCGGCCGTGCACGCTGAAGAAGTGCATTCGGCCGGACGGGCAGCATGCAACCGCGATACATACGCCACTGCGGCAACCAACGGAAGGTCGTCAGCTCGGGTGCCACTGTCGTGGTCATTGCAAGCTCTCCCTTCTTCTGCGTTGCGGTCGGCGCGGCGGCGCAGGAAGTGTGTGCGCGGGGGCGTCGGCCAACGTCGTGAGCCACTGTTGCATGAGCGCCCGCTCGGGCTCGGTGAGCGGTGTGTCTTCGGCTCCAGGCCAAGCCGGAACTGGTTGACCTCGCCGTAGGCGACGTCGGCCAGCAGCACCGGCGGCAGCAGCTCCCAGTCGGTGAGCTCGTCCAGCAGCTCCAGGGCCAGCTGCCACTTGGGCCGGTGCCGCTCGCCCTGGGGCACGTGGGCCTTGCGGCGCCGCTCGGCATCGTCATCCCACTGGGGCGGCAGGAACAGCCGCCAGTCCAGCGGGCAGGAGGCCCCATCGGTGGCCGCGTGCACGCTCACGCCGACCTGGCAGTTGGCCACCTTGCCCAGCGCCCCGCAGGACTGCGGGGCGACCCCCACCGAGTAGCGGCCGAACTTCGGAAAGCCGGTGTCATCGATCACCCACGCGGCCGGCCGGATGGCCGCGGTCATGCGCTCGGCCAGGCGGCGGCGCACCGCCGCCGGGTCCCACGGGCTCTGGTTGACGAACTGCTGCAGGGCCTGCTCCAGCGCGTCGGCGTCGGCGTCGGCGTCGGCGTCGGGATCGCCACGGGCCAGCCGGGCGGCCATCGGCTCGATCGACTTGCGCTTGGCGTCCAGCAACAAGCCCCGCAGGTAGGTCTGACCCCAACGACGCTGGTCCTTGCGGGGGATGGAGGCGAAGAGATCCTCGGCGAAGGTGGTCAGGCGGGTCCGGATACGTCGAAGTTGTGCGGGTGTCACGTCTTGGCCACCGGCGGTGGTGGCGGGCTCCTTTCGGCTCGGCGATATCGCCTCAGAGGTACACCCGAGCGTGGCACTCTCTTAAGACCTAACAGAGTACTGGTAGTAGGTGTTTGCGGCGTCGAAGGGGTGGCCGCGCTTGCAGTGGGTCTTGCCGGCGTTGGGGAGGCCGGCGGGCGCTCGAGTGCCGTGGGGGCGGCCGGCGCGGTCCAGGACGATCAGCTGGCGGATGGTCTGCTCGGTCTGGCCGCCCCACACCCCGTACTGCTGCCCGGTCCGCACCGCGAAGGTCAGGCAGTCGTCACGCACCGTGCAGGTGGCGCAGATTGCGACCGTGGCCTGGATGCCCTCGTCGGTGTCGGCGAAGCACGGGTCGTCGTCTGCCGTCACCAGGTCGCGGCAGGCGGCCCGGTCACGCCAGGAACGGACCTCGGCCATGCCGCTGCCCCATCCCGTGGCCGCTTCGCTCGTGCGGCGCCCTTGGCCCTGGAGGGCTCGGGAGTCACCAGCGACAGGCGGGCGAATCGGACGGTGTCAGGAACCGCCGGGGGCTGCGTCAGAACCGGCCGAAGGGAGTCGTGGGGGAGTGCGGAAGCCAGCGGAATTGCTAGCGGGACGCAGCGGGAGCGCGTGGGAGCCCAAGGGCTTGGTGGCATCCATGACGGACTATCGCTGCTGCTCAGAGGGGATGTGGCGGAACTGGGTGGGGCCCCGTGGGAATGGCGCGGGGTTGCTCATAACCCAGAGGTCGAGGGTTCAAATCCCTCCCCCGCCACCAAGAAGAGACCCACGGAATCCGTGGGTCTCTTTCATTTCATGGCGCCTGCCGGGTCTGGCGCCTGCCGGGTCGCCGGGTCGCAAGGGAGGGCCTGGCGGTCAGCTTGCGCGCTGGCGCAGCTGGTGCGCGAAGTGTGCGATCGCGGCGCGGCGGCGGGCCAGGTCGCCTCGCTGGCACACCGCCGCGAAGGCGGCCAGCGTGGCGCCGAGGCGGGCGTCCTTGCCGACCCGCAGCGGCAGGCTCTCGGGCTCCATGGCGTCGCACACCCGCCTGCCCAGCTCGATCCGTTCGATCGCGCGGGCGTTCACGACGACGTTCGGGTAGGTGCGCATCGGGTAGGTGATCATTGCTCCGCTCCTGTCCGTGCCGGCTGCCGGCACCACCATCGCGCGCCGCCCTAATCGACCCCTAACCATCCAGGGCCGTCAGGGCGGGAAACGCCCGGCCAGCCCCCCGTCCGGGACCGGAGGCCCGCCACGAGATACGTTCTAGAATCAATTTCGTGAGCACAGAGGGCATTGCCGGGTCGACGGCGATCCAGATCGCCACCAGCGTCGAGGTGGCGGTGCGGCAGGGACGGCTCGCCCCCGGCGACCGGCTGCCGACCATCCGATGGCTGGCGGGGGAGCTCGGCGTGAGCCCGGCGACGGTCGCCGCCGCCTATGCCCGCCTCCGGGGCAGGGGAGTGGTCACCGCCCGCGGTCGCGGGGGTACGGCGGTCGCGCCTCGACCGCCCCTGCCGGTGCAGATCGCGGCTCCGCCCGCCGGCGTGCGCGACCTGACGCTGGGATACGGCGACCCGAGCCTGCTGCCACCGCTGGACGCCGCGTTCGGTCTGGTCGATCGGCGTCACCACCTCTACGGCGAGGAGCCGGTGCTGCCCGAGCTCGCCGAGCTGGCCCAGGGCCTGCTGCGCTCGGAGGGCGTGAACGCCGGCTCCATCGCGGTGGTCAACGGCGCGCTCGACGGCGTCGAACGCATCCTGGACGCGCACCTGCGGCCCGGCGACCGGGTCGCGGTGGAGGACCCTGGCTACCCGCCGGCGTTCGACCTGGTCCGGTCGCTGGGGCTCGAGCTCGAGCCGGTGCCGGTGGACGACGACGGCCTCGACCCGGACGCGCTGGAGCGGGCGCTGCAGCGGGGCGCCGCCGCCGTGATCACCTCACTGCGCGCCCAGAACCCCACCGGGGCCGCGGCCGGCACGGACCGGGTGGCCGCCCTGCGCGCTGTCCTCGACCGCCATCCCGGGGCGCTGCTGATCGAGGACGACCACGCCGGTCCGGTCGCCGGGCCCGCCGGGACCACCCTGGCCGGCCCTGACCGTCCCCGCTGGGCGCACGTGCTGTCGGTCTCGAAATGGCTCGGCCCCGACCTGCGCGTGGCCGTGCTGGCCGGCGACGCCACCACCACGGCCAGAGTGGAGGGCCGCCAGTCGCTCGGCCCCGGCTGGGTAAGCCACGTCTTGCAACTGCTGGTGGTGGCGCTCTGGTCGGCGCCGGGCACGGCCGCCCTGCTGGAACGCGCCCGCCAGACCTATGCCACCCGCCGGCAGGCGCTGCGCCGGGCGCTGGCCGAGGAGGGTATCGCCAGCAGCGGCCGCTCCGGTATGAACGTGTGGGTGCCGGTCGCGGCCGAGAACGGGGCCGTGCAGCACCTGCTGGCGGCCGGCTGCGCCGTCCGTGCCGGCGAGCCGTTCCGGCTGCGCTCCGGCCCCGGCATCCGCATTACCGCCTCGACGCTCGACCCCGACGAAGCCCCGGCCCTCGCCCACGCCGTGGCCACCGCCCTGTCGCCCCGCCACCGCACCCACCTCACCTAGCGTCGCCGCCGGCGTCCACAACGCCGGAAGCGCGCGTTTCAGCGGGGTCGAAGGCGGGCAAGCCTCCTTCGTGCCGGGTTGCTCGGATTGCCGGACCCCGGCGCCTCCGTACGAAAGGAGCCGACATGATCGCCAGCATCCTCGCTCTGCTCGTCATGGGACTGCTCGTGGGCATCGTGGCCAAGGCGGTGGTCCCGGGTCGTGACCCGGGCGGCCTCGTGGTCACCTCCATCATCGGCGTCGCGGGAGCCGTACTCGGCGGTTTCCTGGCCTCCGAGGTCCTGAACCGGTCGGGCACCCTCGGCTTCAACCTCTACACCTTCGTGGTCGGGCTGGTCGGCGCGGTGATCCTGCTGCTCATCTACCACGCCGTCAACGGCGGCTTCCGCGGGCGCGGCTACCGCGCGCGGTACCGGTCCGGCACACGCTCCTCCGGCTACCGTCGCCGCAGGCGCCGCCTGATCTGACGGCTCGCCCTGGGCGGCGGCCCGCCTGGTCCGGAGCGGGACCGCCGCCCGGCCGCGGGCCGCGCGATCACCGGCGCCGGACGCGCGACGCACGACCCCCTCGGGACGCGCAATCGGCCGCCGGGGACTATCGTTCCAGTTGGTATGGAACAAGGTCGGGGATTGCGCGCTTCCGAGGCGTTCATAGCCGGCGTGGCGGCGATGCTGCCTCCGACCGCGCTGCTGGGCGTTGCGCATCTGGTGCAGGCGAACCTGCCGTTCCCGGCCCTGGGCCTGGCGCAGCGGGTGGTCGAGCTGATCCCCGGGACCGTGGCGGTGTTCTTCATCGAGCGGCTCGGGCACTGGGCGCTCCGGCTGTTCGCCGCCGGCTTCACCGTCGGCAGCGTGCTCGCCGGCGGTGTGGCCGGGATCGCGGTCGCCAGGCAAGCCGCCTCGCGACGCCTCCTGGCGGCCGCCGCCGCGGCGATCGTGCTCGCGGCGATCGCGCTGGGGGGCTACCGCTCCGGCCCTGGGGCGCCGTCGTTCACCACCTACGCGGTGCTGGTCGCGCTGGCCGGCCTGATGTTCGCGCTGTCGCTGCGGCGATCCCTGGAGCGGCTGGAGCGTGACCGCGTGCCCCCGCCGGCGCGCGGGCTCGGCCGGACGCGGCGCGAGGTGCTCCGCGCGGGAGCCGGCGCCGCTGGCCTGCTCGCCGCCGGGCTGGTGGTGCGAGCCCTTGCCGGGGGCGGGCTGGGCGACCGCGGCGGGAGGCCGCTGACCCGCCCGGCAGGCGCGGCGCCGGTCGAGCCGGTGGCGCTGCCACCCGACGGCCCCGGGGACGCCCCGTTCCGCTCCATCCAGGGCCTGACCCCCGAGATCACCCCGAATCACCGCCATTACGTGGTCGACGAGTCGATCATCGACCCCGACGTCGACCCCGGCTCCTGGAAGCTGCGGATCGACGGGCTGGTGGGAACGCCGATCACGCTGACCTACGACCAGCTCCTGTCGCTGCCCGCCATCGAGCAGTACGTCACCATGCAGTGCATCTCCAACGTGGTGGGCGGGAACCTGGTCGGCACCGCGAAATGGACCGGCGTCCCGCTGGCCGCGCTGCTGAAGCGCGCCGGCGGCGTCCCCGACCGGGCCGTGCGCGTGGTGTTCCACGCCGTCGGCGGCTACACCGACTCGTTGCCGGTGGCCAAGGCCACCGATGGCGCCACCGTGGTCGCCTACGGCATGAACGGCCAGACGCTGCCACGGGCGCACGGCTATCCCGCGCGCATCATCGCCCCTGGGATCTACGGGATGAAAAGCGTGAAATGGCTCCAGCGGATCGAGGTCGTGGACTACGACTACAAGGGCTACTGGCAGCGTGGCGCCGGCTGGGACAACCAGGCGGTGATCAAGACGGCCAGCCGGATCGACGTCCCCGAGGAGCTCGGCTCGGTCAGGGGCGAGGGGATGGTCGCCGGGGTCGCCTGGGCCGGCGACCGCGGCATCGACGGGGTCCAGGTGTCGCTGGACGGAGGCCGCACCTGGATGCCGGCGATCCTGCGCCGCCAGCTCTCGCGGACGAGCTGGCGGCAGTGGCGGCTGCCGTGGCGCCCGGCGACCTCTGGCAGGACCGTCGTCCAGGTGCGGGCCATCGATGACCAGGGCAGGGTCCAGACCGCCGACGAGGCCCCGCCGTACCCCAGCGGCTCCTCCGGCTACGACCAGGTCCAGGTCATTACCGGCGACTCCTGACCATGCATGGCCACGATGGCTTCGACCCCACCCGACGGTTCCACCGGGGAATGTGGGCGGGGTGAACGCTGTTGACAATCTTGAAATCCACGATCACATGAGGTTGCCGTTTGCAGACGTTCGTCCGTTCCGATTCGCCTGGTTCCAGCCTGGCACTGTCCTGCTATCCTGCGCAGGAGTGTCGGCCAGCGTCTGGACAGGCCTCTGGTGCGCCACTGCGGGCGCTGGCGTCACCACTACCGCGACTGGAACAACTGGAAGGACCCCGGTTGCAACCCTTTGCCCGAGAGCTCGGCCAACAGGAGAGCAGGACACCTGAGGAAGGCAGCCGCGCTCCCGCCGAGGAGACCCCGGAGGAGCGCGAGCAGCGCTTCGTCGAGTCCGCGATCCCGCTGCTCGACACCATCTACGCCGGCGCGCTGCGGCTGACCCGCAACCCGGCCGACGCCGAGGACCTGGTGCAGGAGACCTTCCTGCGCGCCTACAACGCGTTCCACCAGTTCGAGCCAGGCACCAACCTGAAGGCCTGGCTGTACCGGATCCTCACCAACGCGTACATCAACACCTACCGCAAGCACCAGCGCGAACCGCAGTCGGTGTCGACGGACGACGTCGACGACTTCTCGCTCTACCAGCGCATCGCCAATGCGAACGGAGGCGGGTCGGAATCGCCCGAGGAGGTGCTCCTGGAGCGGATCCCGGAGCACGAGGTCCGGGAGGCGCTGGACTCGCTGCCCGAGCAGTTCCGGGTCGCCGTTCTGCTGGCCGACGTCGAAGGGTTCTCCTACAAGGAGATCGCGGACATCATGGGCACCTCGATCGGAACCGTGATGTCCCGCCTGCACCGCGGGCGGCGCCAGCTCCAGAAGACGCTCTGGGAGTTCGCCGCTGAGCGCGGGTTGCTCGAGGAGGGACAGGAATGGGTTCGCCCGAAGTAGGCGACTGCGACGAGGCCAGGCGCCACCTCTGGCCCTACCTGGACAAAGAGGCCGACCGGCCGACCTGCGCGGAGCTGGAGGCGCACCTGCACGAGTGCGCGTACTGCCGGCGCATGGCCGAGTTCGATCAGCGCTTCAAGCAGCTCGTGCGGCGCTGCGCCGACGCCGAGCCCGTCTCGCCGTCGGTCGTCGAGACGCTGCGCATCAGGGTCGAGGCGGTCATCGGCATCCGCCGGCCCTCTGGTGCTTGAAGCCGGGCCTCCGAGGAGCTCGTTCTGAGGAATGCGCCGGAGGCGGTGCGCCTTGAAACTTTCTTGATGTCCCCTCACGTATAGATAGTTGCGGAGACCCGGGAATCGCCGCTGAGGCGACCCGGTTCCTCGTGATATGCGGGTCCCATCGCGACGATGGGAAGGACGGTGAAACTTTCGTGCGATCCGAGAACGTCAAGGGCCACCGGCCTGGCAACGATCCGCCCCCGTCCAAGGTGGAGCGGGTCGGTCGCGTGTGCCGCGAGTCGGACTGCGACACCAGGCTGTCGATCTACAACAAGAGCGGCTTCTGCTGGCAGCACCAGCCGCTGATCTTCCCGAACTACCGAGGCAAGCGCCTGGCGAGCTCCTGAGACAGCGTGCCAGTACGCACGAACGGCCGGCCCTGCGCAGGGGCCGGCCGTTTCACGTGAAACGGATGGTCTCAGCTCTTGGTCTTCTGGAAGACGCCGTCGATCTCGTCGATGAGCTCCAGGAGCTTCTGCGCGTCGGCCGGGTCCACCGAGTGCTTGGCCTGGCCCGCCTGCTTGGTCGCCCTCCAGAACAGGTCGTGGAGATTCGGGAACTGCTCGAGGTGCTGCGGCTTGAAGTAGTCGGTCCAGAGAACCCAGAGGTGATGCTTGACCAGCTCACCCCTGTCCTCCTTGATCTGGATGGCACGGGTGCGGAAGACCTCGTCGTCGGTGGCGTGGTACTTCTCGATGATCTTGGCCACCGACTCGGCCTCGATTCGGGCTTGCGCCGGGTCGTACACGCCACAAGGCAGGTCGCAGTGGGCGTCCGCGACTCGGTCCGGAGAAAGCCATGCGGCCAAGCGCTTGACCATCATCGGCATCGTCCTTCCGTGCTCGTCGTGTGTTGGTTCGACGGTACCACCGCCTGCTTTCGGCCGGCACGAGGACGAAGGAGCATGATGCATGAGTCATGGCAACGGCGGAGGCGGCGAATGCGTGCAGCGGCGCGGGTTCTGGCACCAGGCGGGCTGGCTGTGCTGGTGGTCGCCGGGCTGGTCGTGGCGGCGCGGCGCGCGCGGCTCGAGCCCCTGCTGGTGCGGGGGGACAGCATGCGGCCGACACTGGAGCCCGGGCAGCGGATCGCGGTCGGGCCGGTGCGGAGGGCGCCTCGCAGAGGTCAGGTGGTCCTGCTGCGGCGGCCGGAGCGTGAGATGGTCAAGCGGGTCGTCGGGTTGCCGGGGGAGCACGTGCGGCTGGTCGACGGGCGGCTGGAGGTCGACGGGCGCCCGGTCGCGGAGCCGTACGCCGTCGGTCGTCCCGCTCGGCAGGGCGTGGTCGAGCTCGACGTCGTCCTGGGCGGCGACGAGCTGGTGGTGCTCGGGGACAGCCGGAGCCATTCGACCGACAGCCGCGCCTTCGGTCCGGTGCGCCTCCGGGACGTCATCGGGATCGTGCGCTTCGCCTACTGGCCACCCCGCCGGGTCGTGGAGCCCCGACCACCCCGACGGCCCTGGCACCCCGATCCCCACGGAGCCCGCGTCGTGGAGCCCCACGGCCCCGGCACCCCGATCCCCACGGGTGCCCGGGTGATCGGGTTAGGATGCGCAAGTTCTAGACAAGGAGGATGAGGTTGCTCGTCGTGGTGGCCGGTGGCGCCGGGTTCATCGGTGCGAACCTGGTCGACCGGCTCCAGGCCGAGGGCGACCAGGTCGTGGTCGTCGACGACCTCTCTCACGGGAACCTGGCGAACCTGACGGAGGCCCGCCGGCGCGGCGGCGTCCGCTTCCACCGTATGGACGTGACCCAGGGCGGCCTGGCCGTGCTGGCCGAGCGCGTCCACGCCGACGCCTGGGTCCACCTGGCCACGTCCGCCGACCCGGTGCGGACCTGGGCCGAGCCGTCCGCGGACGGCCGGCAGGTGGTCACCGGGGTCGTCGAGGTCCTCCAGGCGGCCGCGACCGGTGGCGCCAAGGTGGTGCTCGCCTCCTCCGGAGCCTACCTGTACCCCAGCCAGCTCACCGGCGTCACCAAGGCCGACGACCGCCCCGCGCCGGTGCACCCGCTCGGCGCGGGCCGTCTGGCGCTGGAGGCCTACTCCAACGCCTTCGCGGCCCGCGGGCTGGACTCCGCGGTGCTGCTGTTCGGCACGGTCTACGGACCCCGCCAGGACCCGCTGGGCCCCAGCCTGGTGAGCCGGACCGCGTGGTCGATGCTGCAGGGGCAGGCCCCCCGGGTGGAGGGCGACGGCCGCCAGGAGCGCGACTTCCTGTTCGTCGACGACGCCGTCGACGCGCTGGCCCGGGCCGTGCACACCGACGTGACCGGCCGCATGCTGATCGGCACCGGCGCCGCCACCTCCGTCCTGGACGTGGTCGAGCAGCTCGCCTCGCTGGTCGGCTGGTCGGGCGAGCCGGAGTGGGCGCCTCCCAGGCCAGGCGACCCACGCCGCAGTGCGCTCGATCCCGGCAGGGCTGGTAAAGCGCTCGGATGGCAACCATGGACCCGCCTCGAGGAAGGTCTGGCCATTACGGGCGAATGGCTCAAGGCGCGCCTCCCCCGGAGATCCCGGTGATTATTCCCGTGTCCCCCGGACGGTGCCGGTTGCTCGTACTGCTGAAAGCTCGTCTGAGCTGGGCGATTGCAGAGACAGCCTAGGCAAGTGGCAGTAGGTAGCATCCGAGCTGAAACGGCCCAACCGGGCTATGGCAGGCTGAAGGCCCGCTACTAATAATCGCCCTGTTCGTACTGCTCACAGCAGGTCGACCGACAGGGCCGTCTCCGCCGCACGCCCCAACTGTCGTCGTCGAGCGAACAAACCGGTCCATTCCGGGCCGGCCTGGGAGGAGATGGCCAGGCTCGTCCGGACGCGAGAAAGGGATGCATCGTGGCAGTTGCGCGTAAGGCGAGCACCAAGATCGAGGCACCGGCATACCTGCGCACCGCTGAGGTGGCAGACATCCTCCACGTGTCGCCCAAAACGGTGTCGCGTTGGGCCAAGGAAGGAAAGCTCCCCTTCCTGAAGACCCTTGGCGGCCATCGCCGCTACCCGGAGGCGAAGATCCGTGAGCTGGCCAGCGAGCTGCAGGAGGAAGTCGTCGGCTGAGGAGGAGGCTTCAGGCCTTCTAGTCCGCCCACGTCGACCACGGGACCGTCCTGGCCTTGGGGGAGCCGTGGGCGGCATCCTCCTCCCGCCGTGCGCTTCCGATCACCAGCCATTGCACCAGGAGAAACAGGCCGGCGAGCTCGGCAACGTCGCCGAAGCTGGTCACCGTCCGTAGCGGACGCACCGCCAGCCGGTCGCCGAGCACCGCCAGCCGCGTCCCGGGGCCCTCGATGACGTGCTTGGCATCCGGCCGGTGCGGGACCGGCTGCTCGACGGCCACGCCCGCTCGGTGGAGCGTGTCCACCGACACCGGCACGCCCAGGTTGAGCACCAGCACCAGCAGGTTCGCCAGCAGGCCGAGCGCCAGCAGCGGCACGCCAGGGAGCTGCCCGTTGGCTCGGGCCACGCCCAGCAGGCCGACCAGTGCCAGGCCCAGCAGCAGCGCGCCGACCCCGCGCGGGATGCCCACCGAGCGCAGCGCCAGCGCGCCGACGATGCCCTGCAGCCCCAGGCACACCAGGCCGACGACCCTGGCGTGGACCTTCGCCTCCAGCAGGGAGCGCAGCCTGCCGCCGCGCAGCGCACCCGCCCCGACCCCGGCCAGGATGGCCAGTACGAACAGCGCCAGGGTGCCCAGTCCGACCATCTATTCCACGATCCCGTGCTTGAGGGCGACCGCGACCGCTCGCGTGCGGTCGGAGACGCCGAGCTTGGTGAAAATGCGCTCCAGGTAGGTTTTCACCGTCTGTGGGGAGATGTGGAGTGCGTCGGCCACCTCCCGGTTGGTGGACCCGTAGGCGATCATCTGCAGCACCTCGACCTCCCTGGCCGACAGCGACGCGACGGTCTGCTCGCCCCGGGTGAGCTGGCGGATCTCCTCGATGAACTGGCGCGTCAGGTTGGGGTGGATCACCGCGCTGCCCTGCGCGGCCAGGTGCACGGCCCTGGCCAGCTCGCGGGCGTCGATGTCCTTGAGCAGGTAGCCGACGGCGCCTGCCTGGATCGCCTCGCCCACGCGGGCCTGGGTCTCCTCGACGGTGAGGATCACCACCCGGGTGCCTGGCACGACGCGCATGATCTCCTGGGTCGCGCGGATGCCGCCCAGCCGCGGCATCCGCACGTCCATCAGCACGACGTCCGGCCGCTCCGAGGCGGCCAGGCTGACCGCCTCCTGGCCGTCGGTGGCTTCGGCCACGACCTTCAACCCGGGATCCATCGCCAGCGCCGCCTTGATTCCGTCCCGGGTGAGAGGATGGTCGTCAGCTATCAGGATGCGAACGACGTCGCCCATGCGCCCCTTCGGAGAGATCCGTGGTCCACCTCGCGCCGCCATGTCCCTGGAATCCGGCTCACCCACTGGTTCCCGTGCCGAACCGGATCGTACCAGTTTCACTGGATGGAAGGAATCCCTCGATCCGGACGAGCCAGCCACGCCAAATGGCGAGACCACGCCGCCGACGGCCCGAGTTCCGGATCCTCAAGTGGTCGGGCCTGGCGCTCGGCCAGGCCCGTAATCCCACATTCGGTTGCATTCCGTGGCCGCGTGCCCGGCCACCCGCACGGTTTCGCGAACCTCAGGCGATGCGCACCCGCCGCCGCTGGCCACGCCGCAGCGCCCGGCGCTCCTCCTCCGATAGACCGCCCCAGACACCCGCGTCCTGCGCGGTGTCGAGGGCCCACTGCAAGCATTCCTCGCGGACTGGGCAGAGCGCGCAGATGGCCTTGGCCGCCTGCACCTGGGCCTCGGCGGGCCCGGTGGTGCCGACCGGGAAGAACAACTCCGGGTCCACGTCACGGCAGCGGGCACGATGGCGCCAATCCATTGACAATCCTCACTTTCTCGTGCAAGCCCCGGGGGAAGGGCAAGTGCTCGAAAGGTCCGTGAAGGGATTCAATAGCGCGGTCCCATCACTAGAGCGGCGTGAGTCTAAGACAGCCCTAGGCCAAAGGGAAGATCCCAATTCTCGCGTGAGCCGGTGAATCCCTGGCAAACAGCGCCCAGCGGAGGCCCTGAGCAGCCCATCCAGAGCCGTCGAGTGACGCTGGAGCACCGCTTCAGGCCCGGCGAAAAGTGCAAATATCCCGCCTCGATGCGTAGTCTGAAGGACCAATTGTGCGGGCCACTGGGTTTTCCTCGGGAGAACTACGCAGTCAGAAGTCATGAGGCTTCAGATAGGGCAAGCTACGGGTTTGCCAGACGCTTGTGGGGCCGTGATCCTGCACAGCATGGGGCCGAGATCGGCTCGCTCAAAGGAGGTCACCGCTGCCGCGCATCCTTGGCCACCGCGGCGCCCGCCTGCTGGCGCCCGAGAACACCCTGCCCGGGTTCCAGGCCGCTCTCAGCGAAGGTGCCGACGGTGTGGAGCTCGATGTCCGCCGCACCGCCGACCGGGCGCTGGTCTGCCTGCACGACGCCGGGCTCGGCCGCACCACCAACGGTCGCGGCCCGGTGCGCGAGCACACCCTGGCTGAGATCCGGCGGCTCGACGCCGGCGGGTCGTTCCGTCGCAACGGCCATCGCGGCGTCCCCGGTGCCCCGGGCAGCGGCACCGGCGTCCGCGTCCCCACCCTGACGGAGGCGCTGGACGCGCTGCCCGCCAGTGCCCTGGTGGACGTGGAGGTGAAGTGCCGCGGGGAGGGCCCCGACGGGCCGGCCCGGGTGGCCGACCTGCTCGCGGCCACGCTGGCCGGAAGGCCCGACCGCGATCGGATCCTCGTCTCATCGTTTTCCCGCAAGCTGGTCGCCGCGGCCGTGCCGGCGCTCGAGGGCATCAGCTTGGGACTGGTCACCTCGGCGCTGGTACCGCTCGGCAGGGCGTTGCGAGGGGCCGAGCTCTGCGGCTGCTCGGTGCTGGCCGCGCAGACGTCCGCCTACTTCGGCCCCAAGGCAAGGCTCGCGGCCGCCCGTGCCGTGGACGCCGGTTTCCAGCTCCTGGCGTGGACGGTGGACGACCCGGAGACCGCCCGACGCCTGGCCGATCTCGGGGTCAGGGTGGTCGTCAGCGACCGCCCCGGCCAGCTCCGCCGCGCGCTCGACAGCGCCCGCTGATCAGCCCGGCGTGGCGGAGGGCGCTGGCGCCACCACCTCGAGGGCCTGCTCCTCGAGCTGGAACTCGACCCGCGTCTGGTCGCCGAGGTACTCGCCGTCGAGTTGGAAGGCCAGCGGCACGTCCGACTCCAGCACGAAGCTCCGCTCGTCGTGCAGCACCGGGAACTTCGGGTAGGTGGCGCGCGGCCGCGGCCAGAGCATGCCGGTCAGCGCACGCGTGATCGCCGGCGCGGACATGGTCTGGCCGACCAGCACGTCCAGGCCGCCCTCCCAGGTGGCCCGCGGCGTCGGCCGGAACGGTCGGCGGCCGAGATAGGTGAACGGGTCGCCGTTGGAGACCAGCGCGAAGAAGCCGGTGAGCGAGGCCTTCCCCGGGGCCCGCTGGACCTTCAGGTGCGGGTGCTCGCGGTCGTAGCTCAGGAAGAGCGTCTTCAGGCCGGCGGCCACGTAGGCCGGATCGCCGTAGAGCTGCCGGGCCCGGCGCCGCCGCTCGACCTCGCGGACGATCGCGCCGTCCAGGCCGAGGCCGGCGCCGAAGGTGAACGCGCGGCCGTCGGCGTGGCCCAGCGAGACCCGCCGCGTGGTGCCGGCGCGCAGCAGCTCCAGCAGGCGCTGGCAGGCGTGCCAGGGGTCGGCGGGCAGTCCAAGGCCGCGCGCGAACACGTTGGTCTTGCCGCCGCCCACCAGACCGAGCCGCACGGAGCTGCCGGACAGGCCGTTCACCACCTCGTTGACGGTGCCGTCGCCGCCGAGCACCACCACCAGCTCGGCACCGTCGTCGACCGCGCGCCTGGTCAGCTCGCGACCGTGCCCGGGCTGGCCGGTGAGATGGACCTGGACCTTGTGCTCGGCGCCCAGCGCCGCCGCCACCTGGCGCCGCACCCGCTCGGAGGCCCTGGTCGCCTGGGGGTTCACGATCAGCGCGACCAGCATGCGCTAGTCGCCTTCGTCGACCAGCAGCCGCTCGCGCAGCAGACCGAGGGTGCGGTTGAGCAGCCGCGACACGTGCATCTGCGAGATCCCCAGGCTCTCGGCGATCTGCGACTGGGTCATGCCCCTGAAGAAGCGCAGGTACAGGATGCGCCGCTCGCGCTCCGGAAGCTCGGCGATGATGGGCCCCAGTGCGGCGCGGTACTCGAGCGCCTCCAGGCTGCCGTCCTCGATGCCGATGTGGTCGCTCACCGAGGGCGTGTCCTCGCCGGCGGCGGGCGCGTCCAGCGAGACCACGGCGTAGGCGTTGGAGGTGTCCAGGCCCTCCAGGACCTCCTCCTCGGACAGCCGCATCTTGTCGGCGATCTCGCGGACCGTGGGGGAGCGGCCGATCTCCTGCGACAGCTCGGCCACCACTTTGGTCAGCGAGAGGTTCAGCTCCTGGAGCCGCCGCGGCACGCGCACCGCCCAGCCCTTGTCGCGGAAGTGCCGCTTGAGCTCGCCGACGATCGTCGGGGTGGCGTAGGTCGAGAACTCCACCTCGCGCTCGAGGTCGAAGCGGTCGATCGCCTTCAGCAGCCCGATGGTCCCCACCTGCACCAGGTCCTCCAGCGGCTCGCCGCGGTTGCGGAAGCGCCTGGCCAGGTACTCGACCAGCGGCAGGTGGATGCCGACCAGCTCCTCGCGGATGGCGGGGTCACGCGTGCTGGTGAACCGCTGGAACAGCTCCCTGGCGTGGCCGCGGTCCACGGCGCGGGCGGGCTGGGCGTCCTCCACGCCGGTCCCGCGATCGACGACGGCCTCGTCATGGGACAGCTCACTCACCGCGATCCGCCGGACTTCCGGATCTTGATCAGCAGCCGGGTCCCGTGGTCCTGCTCGACGACCTCGTCGGACAGCGCGGTCAGGATCTGCCACGCGAAGGTGTCGCGCTCCAGCGGGCCGCCGCGGTCGTCGGCCTCCACCGACGCCTCGACGCACAGCTCGGCGCCGTCGAGGCGGTAGGCCAGGTGGATGGTCTCCGCGCTGCCCCGCCGGGCCATCAACTGCGTGCACGCCTCGTCGACCGCGATGCGCAGGTCATCGATCTGGTCGTAGGTGAAATGCAGTTGCGCGGCCAGGCCGGTGGCCGCCGCCCGGGCGACCGCCAGATACGCGCCTGACGCGGGGATCTCGAGGTGAACGCTCGAAGTTGCCATAGCGATGAGGTGGGCTCGGGGTACGGGGACGGCGGTTGCTCCACGGTAGCCAATCCTGGCACATCTGGCCGCGCAAGCAGCAAAGCGGGGGCGCGACGGCGGCGGTCAGCCATGATCGCTATGGCCTGGTGAAGCTCCGCGAGGTCTCCACGTGGGCGGCGTGAGGCGGGGCGGCGCCGTTGCCGGTGGGCGAGGCGGGCGCGTCGGCGATTCCGGCGGGGAAGGGCCGCCACTGGTGCAGCGTCGGCACGGAGAGGCCGATCGTCGCGGCCGCCAAGCCGGCGAGCCCGGCGGCGATCATCACCAGCTCGGGGTTGACGGACTGGACCAGCAGGCCCCCGAAGGCAAACGACAGCGGCAGGAACAGGAACGACCCGAACTGGTCCACCGCACTGATCCTGCCGAGCAGGCGGTTGGGGACGTTCTGCTGCAACCCGATCGTCCACAGCAGCTCGAAGAGCTGCTGGCCGAAGCCGAACGCCAGGCCGATCACCACGGCGGCCACCAGGCCTCGCGCGACGCCGAACCCGGCGGTCGCCGCGCCGAACAGCACCAGGCCGCTGTAGGCGGTGCGCCCCGGCCGCCGCGGCGCGGACAAGCGCCCGACGGCCAGCGCGGCCAGGGCGGCGCCGACGCCGATCGCGACCAGCACGGCGCCGTAGCCGCCCAGCGCACCGAAGCGCTCCTCGGCGGCGCGTGGCAGCGCCAGCCGCTCGGCCGAGATGGTGGCGATGTTGACCATGCTGAACAGCAGGATGCTGCCGCCGATCCAGCCGACCCGCCTGGCGGTCCTGAACCCCTCCGCCACCTGCGCGAGCGGGCTTCCGCTGGGGGAGGCGGGCGGGCGGCGCGGCAGGGGCAGGGTGGTGAGCGCGGCGACCATGAAGGACAGGCCGTCCAGGCGCAGCGCGGTGGGCGCCGAGCCGAGCCCGACCAGGCCAGCGCCGATCGCCGGCCCCAGCACCACCGAGGACTGCTGCGACAGCCCGAGCAGCGAGTTGGCGGCGGGCAGGCGCTCCCGCTGGACCACCTCGGGCACGAAGGCCAGCAGCGCCGGGCGGAACAGCCCGGTCAGCAGGCCGAAGGCGGCGACCAGCAGTGCCAGCGTGGGGGTGGAAACCGGCTGGTGCAGCGCGCTGGCCAGCGCCAGCAGGACCACCCCGCGGACCCCGTCCGCCACCAGCACGGTGGTCCGCCGGGGCACCCGGTCGATGATCCAGCCACCCCCTCCGAGGACCACCAGTTCGACCAGGATGCGCGCGCTCAGCAGCACGCCCAGCAGCGCGGGCCGCTGCCACTCGACCGCGATCTGCCACGTGAACGCGACCAGGAAGACGCTGTCGCCGACCAGGCTGACGCTCTGGCCCGCCCACAGGAGGCCGAACGGCCCCCGCAGCACGCCGAGCATGCTTGGCCTGCGCTGGGCCCGGTCGCTTGGCGTCACTGATTTCCCCCTCGACCGGCCCGTCGTCCAGGTCCCTAAAATAGGCTATTGTGACTAGTTATCATAACCTGACGGGTCCTGTGGCGTAGACCGGCTGTGGTCCATGGAGGAGCCGAAACTGTTGGGGGCTCGGCACCGGGTACGGGAGAGCGGGCAGAGTAGACTGACCGGGATGGTCACTCAGCGTACCTCTGATCACGCACGAAGCACCCGGCAACGCTCGGCTGTGCTGAGCGCGCTGCGGCGGGCACCCGAGCCGCTCTCGGCACAGGACCTCCACGCGCAGCTGGACCGTACGGTTGGCCTGGCGACCGTTTACCGGACGCTGCAAGGCCTGGTCGATTCAGGGCAGGTGGATATCTTCCGGCGCGAGAGCGGCGAGGCGCTGTTCCGTCTCTGCAGGCCCGTGCACCATCATCATCTGGTGTGTCAGCAGTGCGGGCGCGTCGAAGAGATCGACGCCTGCGAGGTCGAGCCCTGGGCCACCCGGGCCGCGCGCCGGAGAGGCTTCACCGTGGCGGGGCATCAGGCGGACGTGTTCGGCCTCTGCCCGCAATGCCAGGAAGCGCCGACGTCCTGAGCTGGCGCGCTCTGGCGCCGGCGGTCCCCGCGCGCAAACCCCCGTTCAATCGCTTCTAGGCGTCGGCCTTCGCCCCGCGCCGGCGACCGGCGGTGGCGGCGACCCTGGTGGTGCTGCCCGGCTTGCGGCCCCGCTTTTTCAGGATCTTGCCCATGCCGTCGATCTTGAGGTCGCGGTAGTTCCTCTCCGAGATATCGAGGACCTGCGTCGACCCGTCAGGGTGCTTGACCTGGAGTTGATAAACCTGCCCCTCTGGAATCTCGGACTGATCCATGTCCGAGACGTACATGGTGATGGTCTTGGTGCCCATCATGGCTCCTTTCACCTGTATCGGCGCTCGCGAAACCCGTGCAACCCAGATTTGGGCAAGGGTAACCACGCGCGCCGCTGTTGGCAACCGCGAGCGCCAAATTCTTCTTCGCAGTATTTCTGCCCGCCGCGCCCTGGCTGGGCTGGGCGGAGCGCCCGCGGCACGCGCCGGCGGGCCGCCGGCGCAACGGCGGCGGCAAACGGCGACCGACCGGGGGCGGGGACGGGCTGCCAATGGCGAGCGGGAAACACGGCCTCGGTGACCACGGGAGCGAGCCGGCGCTGTCCCGCGTGGAACCGGCGACGACAGCCGGCGGTCCTTCGGTGCGGGCGCGCCTCCAGGCCCAGGGCTGGTGCCCGGGAAGTGGGTGGGGGTGCAGGTGGACGGCGGCGGCGGTCGGGCGGAGCCGCCGGGCGAGCGGCCGCCCGGCTATCGGGTGGCCGTGACGAAGCGCCACGGGGTATTTTCGCGATGACAGGTGGAGCCGGCGCCGTGCGCCGGACCCCGCGCCGGTGGTCTGTGTCGGCGCCGTCATCACTCCAACGCCATGTTGGCGACCTTTTGGCAAACGTTGCCCGGGTCAAACCAATTGCGGTGATCGTTGGAGTTGAATCGCGTCCGCGTCGTCGATGAGCGGGGGCCGCGGCCCCTCGCCCGCAGGCGGTGCGTGCGGCTCCCGGAAATCCCGGCGCGAGGCTTCCACCGGCCCGGGCCGACACCGGCGCCGGGGAAAGCCGAACGGGCGTGCGGCCGGCGGGCGCTCGTCAGTCCGCGAAACCCGGGCCGAGCCGGCCTGGGGGCCGTGCCCGCAAACGCCGGCCGAGCCGAGCCCGCCGGCGTGGCGGGCGGCCGGCAGGGGCCGGATGAACCAAATTTCCGGCGCCGCTTCCGCGCCCGTGGGCGCGGACTTTCATCCGGCAATCCAGCCGGCTCTGCTCACCAGCCGGGGCCGGATCAATGCTCGCGGGTCTTCCAGCGGGTCACCGTCGACCATCAATAGGTCAGCGACCCAGCCGGGCGCCACCCTGCCGGTCGCCGGCAGGCCAAGGTGCTCGGCGGCCAGCGAGGTCGCTGCGGCCACCGCGCCGGCGGGCGACAGCCCAGCCTCGACGAGCAGCTCGAGCTCGGTCACGTCGACGGCCGGGGGCGGTCCCTGGTTGCCGAGGTCGGTGCCGTACAGGACCCGACCGCCCGCGGCCACGAACGAGCGGACGCCGTTGCGCCGCGCGGGGGAGGGGTCGATGTGCAGGGTCGGGACCACCGCCACCGAGGCGGCCATGCGCCCGATCACGTCGCCGGGCACCTCCTCGCCGAACGGCCAGTGGGCCAGCTCGGTGACGCCGGCGTCGAGCGCCTTGACGACCTCGGCGACTCCGGACACGTGCGCGGTGACGCCGAGCCCGCGTTCCCTGGCCGCCGCGACCACCGTCTGAAGGGTCGTGGCGGGCAGAGCGGGCCCTCCCCTGGTGGGGTCCAGGGCGACCTTGATCACGCTGGCGCCGGCCGCGGCCAGGTCCGCCACGGCCGCCGCGGCCTGCTCGGCTCCCTCGACCTCCCTGGCGGTGCCGGGGGGCGCCCAGGCCGAGCGGCTCGGGTACCCGCCGGGCGAGGTGACGATCTGGCCGGCGACCAGCAGGCGCGGCGAGGTGGTCGGGGACCGCTCGGCGTCGCGCCGCAGGGCCTCGAGGCGCGCGGGCGGCCAGCCGAGGTCCCGCACCGTGGTCACGCCACCGCGGAGCACCGCGGCGGGTGGATAGAAGTCGAGGTGGACGTGCGTGTCGACGAACCCTGGCAGCAAGGTGCGGCCGGCCCCCTCGATCCGCCGGATCCCCGGGGACAGCGCCATGGCGCCTCTGGGCTCCACGCGCTCGATCCTGCCGTCGCGCACCAGCACGACCCGGTCGCGCAGGACCGGGCCGCCCAAGCCGTCGATCACGGCGGCCCCGGTGACCGCGAACGGCTCCGGGGATGGGTCCATGACCGAAGGCTAGCAGGCTCGCCGCCGGCCGACCTCGCGAGGGCGGGCAGGCCGGCAGGCCGCTACCATCCCAAGCATGATCGACGACCCTGCGTGCCCCCCGCTCGTGCTCAGCGGTTCCCCGACCGGCGAGGCGCCGCTGGAGCTGGGCGAGCGGGTCACCCTCTACGTCTGCGGGATCACGCCGTACGACGCCGCTCACCTCGGCCACGCCTTCACCTACTCGGCCTTCGACACGCTGGTGCGGTTCCTGCGCAGCCGCGGGCACCAGGTGACCTACTGCCAGAACGTCACCGACGTGGACGACGACGTGCTGGCGCGCGCCGCCCGCAACGGCGAGGACTACCTGGAGCTCGGCCGCCGCGAGACGGCCGCCTACCTGCGTGACATGGACGCGCTCAACATCGCGCGGCCCACCCATTTTCCGAAGGCGACCCAGGAGATCCCGTCGATGATCGAGCTGGCGGCCCAGCTGGTGGCCGCCGGCAACGCCTACGAGGTCGACGGGACGCTGTTCTTCGACGTGAGCACCTTCCCGAGCTTCGGGGACCTCTCCGGGCTGGACGTCGCGGAGCAGCGCACGCTGCTGGCCGAGCGCGGCGGCGATCCCGACGACGCCCGCAAGCGGCATCCGCTCGACTTCGTGGTCTGGCAGCGCAGCGCGCCGGGCGAGCCGGCGTGGGACAGCCCCTGGGGCCGGGGCCGCCCTGGCTGGCACCTGGAGTGCTCCGCGATGAGCCGCCGCTATCTGGGCACCACGCTGGACCTGCACGGCGGCGGCGCGGACCTGGTCTACCCGCACCACGAGTCCGAGCGTGCGCAGTCCGAGGCGGCCAACCAGGCGCCGTTCGCGCGCCGCTGGCTGCATACCGGGATGGTCCGCCACCAGGGCGAGAAGATGTCGAAGTCGCTGGGCAACCTGGTGTTCGTGCGCGACCTCCTGCTCGACCACGAGCCCGCGGCGATCCGGCTGGCCCTGCTCGGCCACCACTACCGCTCGGCGTGGGAGTTCGACGCCGAGGAGCTGAAGCTGGCGACGGAGCGGCTCGAGTCGTGGCGCCGGGCCGCGCTGGACGCCGGCGGGGCGGGGCGCCTGGACGCCGGCGGGGCGGGGCGCCTGGACGCCGGTGGGGTGGGGCGCCTGGACGCCGGCCGGCGGGTACCCGAGGCCGTGGACGCGGCGCTGGCTGACGACCTCGACACCGTCGGCGCGCTGGCGGCGGTCGACGAGCTCGCCGCCGCGCGCGAGGGCGCCGCGGTGGCCGCGGCCGCGGCCGTGCTCGGCGTGATCCTGCAGCGGCCTCCCCTGAGCGCCGGTCATGTATCGGTGCCGCGCCCGGATCACCTGCGGTAACAGGGAGCCGAAGTGGCGCGCACCGCGGGTACGTGACCGGCGCTCCAAGCCTCTGGCGCGCTACCCTGCAGGTATGCGTGGAGATCGAGTGGAGGTGCTGATCGATACCGGGCACGAGGTGCGCGGTTTCGACGTGGTTGCCACGCGCGATGGCCGGCGGATCGAAGTGAACACCCGCCGTAACCTCATCGAAGTCGTCGAAGTTACCCGTACCGGCCAGCCCGTCCGAACAGCGCGGTTCCTGGCCAGCCGGGTGGTGGCGATCGTCGAGCATCCGGCGCTCGACAACGCCCGCCCCAGGCGGCCGGAGCCCATCACCGTTCCGGAGCCCCGCGACGCCGCGGCCGGCTGAGCCGCGCTACCGCGAAGCGGCCTTGCGGCCGGACTCGAGCCGGCGGGCCAGCGTGCTGAGGACGTTCCGCTTGGCCTCCATGGGCCAGGTGTAGGTCTTGCGCGCCTCGTAGGCATCCTTGATGTCGTTGCGCGCGCGCCTCAGCAGGGCTTCGACGATCTCGTCGTCGGTCAGGTCGAGGACTGCCGCCTCCAGGGCGGCCTTGGTGGGATTGGTCTCCGGCTTGGCTGGCATCGGCTCCTCCACCGTCGGGCGTCGCGACGGGCCAACAGCATGGTGCCGAAAGGATAGCCGCAACCGGCCGCTGGCTCAGTCCGAGCCGGAACCGGCCGCTGGCTCAGCCGGAGAGCCGGGAGCGGAGCGCCTGGATGTCGGCGCGGTGCTCGGCCACGCCCCCGGGCGTCTCGCAGATGGCCGGCACGCCGGCGGCGGCGACCACCTCGGCGATCGCCTCGACGCCGATCTGGCCGTGCCCCAGGTTCTCGTGCCGGTCGCGGCCCGAGCCGGCGGTGTCCTTGGAATCGTTGGCGTGCACCAGGTCGATGCGCCCGGTGATCGCCTTGACCCGGTCGACGATGCCCTCCAGGCCCTCGCCGCCGGCGTGCGCGTGGCAGGTGTCCAGGCAGAAGCCGAGGCTGAAACCGCCTACCTGCTCCCACAGCCCCGCCAGCATGTCCAGCCGCCTGGCCATGGCGTAGTTGCCGCCGGCGGTGTTCTCCAGCAGCAGCGGCATCGGCGAGTCGTGCTCCTCCAGCGCCTTGCGCCAGCGCTGGAAGCCCTTCCTGGGGTCGTCGTCGGCGGTGACGTGGCCGCCGTGGACGATCACCGCCACCGCGCCGAACGCCTCCGCCGCCCGGCAGGTGTCGGCCAGGATCTTGCGCGAGGGGATGCGGATGCGGTTGTTCCCCGAGGCCAGGTTGATGGTGTACGGGGCGTGAACGTACTTGGTCATCGACGTGGCCGCGATCTCGGCGGCGCGCGGCCCCGGCGGCGGGATCCTCCAGTCCTGCGGGTCGCTGATGAAGAACTGCACGCAGTCGGCGCCGCGCTGGATTGCCTCGTCGACGGGCGCCTCGTGGTCCAGATGGATGCCGATCGTCGCCATGGGGTGGACTGTAGCAGCCGCGTACGACCCTCTGACTGTGGCGCTTCGGAGTGCTTTATGCTGTGGCGGATGCACCGGGACGTGTGCCTGGCTTGGTCCAATATCGCCGCAAATCGACGAAAGGAGCACGTGTATGCACCGAGTCGTGCACCGACGTGCGCTCGCCGTTGCCACCCTGGCCGCGCTCCTTGTCGGGTTGCTCGTCGTGGCGCTGCCCGGGATGGCCAGCGCAACGGGCACGCCGGCCACCTTCATCGCCGTCATGCAGGGCGGCAACGAGGTCCCGGGGCCCGGCGACCCGGACGCCTTCGGGGTCGCCTTCGTCCGCTTCGACGGCACCCAGACCTGCTTCACGCTCACCTGGCACAACCTGGACGCGCCCACGCGCGCCCACATCCACCAGGGCGCCCGCGGCGTCGCGGGGCCGATCGTCCTGCCCTTCTTCGAGGGTGCGGTGCCGGCGCCGATCGCCTCAGCGCACGGCTGCGTGACGGGCGGCGCGGACCTGATCAACGATATCCGAGCCCACCCCGACCAGTTCTACGTCAACATCCACACCGCGGCCCTGCCGGCAGGGGCCATGCGTGGGCAGCTCCACCCCTTCCCGATCGTCCCGCGCTTCCCGAGCCAGCTCGAGGCGAGCCTGAGCGGTGCCAACGAGGTGCCGCCGGCCGATCCCGACGGCACCGGTACGGCCAAGGTCACCGCCGCCGGCAGCCTGGTTTGCTGGCAGGTGAGCTGGGCCAACATCGGCACGCCCACCCGCGGGCACATCCACCAGGCCCCGGCCGGCGTCAACGGCCCGATCGTGGTGCCGTTCTTCGAGGCGCCGGGTGGCCTGCCGTCGACGCTCGACAGCGTCGACGGGTGCACCGCCGGCGTCGACCAGGCGCTGGTGCGCGCGATCCAGACCGGTCCGAGCGGCTTCTACGTCAATCTGCACAACGCCGAGTTCCCCGGCGGCGCCATCCGGGGGCAGCTCCACCGCTGAACCGACGACGACGGGATCCCAAGGGCCACGCGAACGCGCGGTCTGGCCCAGCCGTGAGGGGAGGGGAAGGCCTGGCGGGTCGGCTCCCTGCCGGGCCTTCCCCTCCCCAGGGCTGGCTCAGGGACGCCGTCGCGGCGCAGGACCGGCCAGAACGGCACCGCGGCACGCGGCTCAGGCCGTATCGATCCGCGAAGCCCGCTCGAGGTCCAGCTCGGCGATGGAGGTCTCGCGCATCCTGAATTTCTGGACCTTGCCGGTGACCGTCATCGGGAAGGCGTCCACGAAGCGCCAGTAGCGCGGGATCTTGAAGGTCGCGATCCTGCCCCTGCACCAGTCGCGCAGCTGCTCGCCGGTGACGCTCTGGCCCTCCTTGACGCGCACCCAGGCGCACAGCTCCTCGCCGTAGCGAGGATCCGGCACGCCGATCACCTGCACGTCGCTGACGGCGGGGTGCCCGTAGAGGAACTCCTCGACCTCGCGCGGGTAGACGTTCTCGCCGCCCCTGATGACCATGTCCTTGATCCGGCCGACGATGTTGGCGTACCCGTCGGCGTCGATGGTCGCCAGGTCGCCGGTGTGCATCCAGCCGGCCCGGTCGATCGCCTCGGCGGTGGCCTCATCGTTCTCCCAGTAGCCGAGCATCACCAGGTAGCCGCGGGTGCACAGCTCGCCTGGCCCGCCGCGCCGCAGGATCCGACCGCTGTCAGGGTCGATGACCTTGGCCTCGACGTGCGGGTGGATGCGCCCGACCGTGGAGACTCGCTTGTCGACCGGGTCGTCGGGCGCGGTCTGGAACGAGACCGGGCTGGTCTCGGTCATGCCGTAGCAGATGGTGACCTCGGCCATGTGCATGTCCGACTGGACCTTCTTCATGACCTCGACCGGGCAGGGTGAGCCGGCCATGATGCCGGTGCGCAGGCTGGAGAGGTCGAACTCGTGGAAGCGCGGGTGCTCGAGCTCGGCAATGAACATGGTCGGGACCCCGTACAGCGAGGTGCAGCGCTCCTGCTCGACGGCGGCGAGGGTCGCCACCGGGTCGAACGACTCGGACGGGTAGACGATGGCGGCGCCGTGGGTGGTGCAGGCGAGGTTGCCGAGCACCATGCCGAAGCAGTGGTACAGCGGCACCGGGATGCAGACGCGGTCGGCCTCGGTGTAGCGGCAGCCCCCGCCGATGAAGAAGCCGTTGTTCAGGATGTTGTGGTGCGACAGCGTGGCGCCTTTGGGGAAGCCGGTGGTGCCCGAGGTGTACTGGATGTTGATGGGGTCGTCGAACTGCAGCAGCTCCTCACGGGCGCGCAGCGCTTCGTCGCTGGACCGCTGGGCGCTGGAGCGCAGGTCGTCCCAGCTCATGGCTCCGGACGGGGCCTCGTGCCCGAGCACGATGCGCCGCCGGAGCGCGGGCAGCTCGCCGGCGACCTCGTCGAGCATGGCCAGGTAGTCGGCCTGCCGGAAGCTGGGCGCCAGCACCAGCGTCGAGACCCCCGACTGCCGCAGCGCGTAGGCCAGCTCGGAGGTGCGGTAGGCAGGGTTGACGTTGACCAGGATCGCGCCGACCTTGGCGGTGGCGTACTGGAGGGTCGCCCACTCGGCGTTGTTCGGCGACCAGATCCCCACCCGGTCGCCCGGCTCGATGTCCAGCGCGAGCAGCCCGCGGGCGATCTCCGAGACGGCGGCGTGGAACTCCGCGTAGGTCTGGCGGACGCCCTGGTGGACGCTGATCAGCGCGTCCCGGTCGCTGAAGGCGGCCACCGTCCGATCGAGGTTGCGGCCGATGGTCTCTCCCAGCAGCGGGACCTGGCTGGCTCCGTGGAGGTACGACGGCGGCGCCGATGCCATAGCTCCCTCCTTCTCCTCGAACGCAGGCGGCCTGCCGCAACGATGCTCGCCCGCGCGAATGGTGCACGCAAGCCTTCTTCTCACCCTCCTCGCCGGCCCGCGAAATCGACTTGCCGGATCGGCGGGCAGCGGCCACGATGGCTGCCATGCAGGCACCCCCGCAGGCGGCAGGTTCACAGGGCTGGTCTCCGACCGGCTGGCGCGCCTTGTCCGCGGCCCAGCAGCCGGACTGGCCCGACCAGGAGGCAGTCGAGGGGGTGCTGGCACAGGTCGCCAAGCTGCCACCGCTGGTGTTCGCCGGCGAGGCCCGGACGCTGCAGGCCTCGCTGGCCAAGGTCGCTGCCGGCCATGGCTTCCTGCTCCAGGCGGGGGATTGCGCCGAGTCGTTCGACGTGTTCTCCGCCAACGCCATCCGGGACAAGCTCAAGGTGATCCTGCAGATGGCGGTGGTGCTCACCTACGGCGCCGGCCTGCCCGTGGTCAAGGTGGGCCGCATCGCCGGCCAGTTCGCCAAGCCGCGCAGCTCGCCGGTCGAGGTGGTCGACGGGGTCGAGCTGCCGGCGTTCCGCGGCGACATGGTCAACGCGGTCGAGCCCACGGCCGAGGCGCGCCGCCCCGACCCGGCGCGCATGCTGCGGGCCTACCACCAGGCGGCGGCCACCCTGAACCTGCTGCGGGCCTTCACCACCGGCGGCTTCGCGGACCTGCACCAGGTGCACACCTGGAACCAGGAGTTCGTCGCCGGCAGCCCCTCGGGGCGGCGCTACGACACCACCGCCCACGCGATCGACCGGGCGCTGCGGTTCATGACCGCCTGCGGGGTCGAGGTGTCGGCCACGCCAACCCTGCACCAGGTCGACTTCTACACCTCGCACGAGGGGCTGCTGCTGGCTTTCGAGCAGGCGATGACCCGCCAGGACAGCCTCACCGGCGGCTGGTACGACACCAGCGCGCACATGCTGTGGATCGGTGAGCGCACCCGCCAGCTCGACGGCGCCCACGTCGACTTCCTCGCCGGGGTCGGCAATCCGATCGGGCTCAAGCTCGGGCCGAGCTCGACGCCCGAGCAGGTCGTCGCCCTTTGCGACCGGCTGGACCCACAGCGGGTCCCCGGCCGGCTCACCCTGATCAGCCGCCTGGGGTACCTGAACGTGGAGCGCGTGCTGCCGTCGCTGATCCGCGCCGTCGCCGACGCCGGCCACCCGGTGGTGTGGGCGTGCGATCCCATGCACGGCAACACCTTCGTCGGCACCTCGGGGCACAAGACGCGCCGATTCGACGACGTCATGGCCGAGCTGGGCGGCTTCTTCGCGGTCCACCGGTCGCTTGGGACCCACCCGGGCGGGATCCACATCGAGCTGACCGGCGAGGACGTCACCGAGTGCCTTGGCGGCGCCCACGAGATCGAGGACGGCCATCTGAGCCTCCGCTACGAGACGGCCTGCGATCCGCGCCTCAACGCGAGCCAGTCCCTCGAGCTCGCCTTCCAGGTCGCCGAGCTCCTCCGCGGCTGACCACCACGTCGCGGTTCGACGCCGAGCGACCAGGCCGGCGTGTCAGTTGACCTGCGATGGCGAGGGTTGGGGCATGCGGAAGCGGCGCCAGTAGTCCTTGCCGGAGTCTGAGAGGGAGTGGATCGGGTCGTAGTACTCGAAGCGGCGGTCGAGCGCGTCGGGGTCGTCGAACTCGATGCCGGTGCGGTAGTTCTTGGTCCAGTAGGAGATGCCCTTCTCACGGTCGTAGGACTCGACCTGGTGGATCCAGCGCTTGCCAACGAACGGCACGTCGCAGACCACCCGTGGGGTGGCGAAGCCCGGCAGGTAGCCCATGATCGCGTGCTGCAGCGCCTGCGCCTGCGCGACCGAGATCCGCCAGTGCTCCGAGTTGGGGATCATGTCGCACATGTAGAAGTAGTACGGCATGATCTTGGCCCGATCCAGCAGCGTGAAGCACAGCTCCAGCAGGTCGCCGGAGGTCGTGTTGACGCCGCGGAGCAGGACCCCCTGGTTCCGCACGTCCCGGAAGCCCATCTCGAGCAGCTTGCGCACGACCCTGCCGACCAGCGGGGTGAGCTGGTTGGCGTGGTTCACGTGGGTGTGCACGGCCAGGTCGACCTCACGGTCCTGGGCCTTGCGGGCCAGGCGCTCCAGCCCCTGGAGGACCTCGTCCTGGAGGAAGTGCTGGGGGATGCCCATCAGGCCCTTGGTGGCCAGGCGGATATCCCGGATGTTCTCGATGTCGAGCAACTGGGAGACGAACCCCTCCAGCGCCCGGATCGGCAGGTTGGCGATGTCGCCGCCGGAGACGACCACGTCGCGGACCGAGGGGGTGCGGCGCAGGTAGTCGAGGATCTGCTCGTGGCGGCTGGGCTGCTTGACCTGGAACTTGTACTTGTCGACCTGCGGTGTGGAGTTGCCGACCAGGTCCATCCGGGTGCAGTGCCCGCAGTACTGGGGGCAGGTCGCCAGCACCTCGGCAAGGACCTTGGTGGGGTAGCGGTGGGTGAGCCCCTCCACCGCCCACATCTCGGCCTCGTGCAGGCTGTCGCGGGTCGCCAGCGGATGGCTCGGCCACTCGGCGTCCCGGTCGTCGAAGGCCGGCAGCATGTAGCGACGCAGCGGGTCGCTCCACAGGTCCCGCTCGTTCATGGTGTTGAGCATCTGGGGCGGGAGCAGCATCGACATGGTCGCCCGCTCGGCCTGGTCCCGCTCGATCGAGGCCAGCAGCGAATCGGGCAGCAGGTCCCCCAGCGCGGCGCGGAGCTGGCGCAGGTTCTTGACGCTGTGGGCCCGCTGCCACTGCGCCGACTCCCAATCGTCCCGGCTGACCTCCCGGTAGCCGGGAAGGCGGCGCCAGTCGGGCTCGACCCACTCGCGCCGGAGCGGGTAGGGCAGGGGCTGGGCCACCGCGTGCGCGCGCGGGACACGGGGGGCGAACGGACCGGGATTCGGGATGTTGCTCATGTGGACCTCACGACGCGGCCGGGGCGTTGGCACCGGCGCCGCCCGAGGACGTGCGACCAGCCCCGTCGACCGGCAGCGGCGCGCGGTCAGTCGTGCTCACTGTAGCAGAGGGGGTTGAGCCGGCGAAGCAGGCTCTGGCCAGTGGGAATGCGCGGACTGGGCGGTACGGGGAGGCCGCGCTCAGTGCCGGGGCACCCGCTCCAGATCGGCGTCCGGGCCGCCGGGCTGGCCCTCGGCGTCCAGCGCCGGCGCCGCCCCGGCCGTGCGCGCCCGGCCAGCCGCCTGGGCCCCGCCGGCCCCGGCGGGTGCCGGCTGGGCGGCCCCGTCGCCGCGCTTGGCGCAGCCGGGCAGCAGGACGTGGAAGGAGGCCCCGCCACCGGGCCGCTCGGCGACCCAGGCGCGCCCGCCGTGGAGCTGGGCGAACCGCGCCACCAGGGACAGGCCGATGCCCACACCCTTGCCCTGCTTGCCTCCAGAGGCCGCGGGGTTGGCCTGGCCCTGCCGGAAGGGCTCGAAGATGGTGCCGGCGAGCTCGACGGGCACGCCGGGGCCGGCGTCCTCGACGATCAGCTCGAGATCGCGGTCGGTGGCGTGGGCCCGCACCCACACCTGTGTCCCGGGCGGCGTGTGCCTGGTCGTGTTGAGCAGCAGGTTCTCGACGATCCGCTCGACCTTGGGGGCGTCGACCGCGGCCCGCACAGGATCGGCGTCGATCTCGATCGGCCAGCCGCGGAGCTGGTCGACCTCGTCGACGACCCGGTGGGCGAGCTCGCTGATGTCGATCAGCGTGCGGTTCGGCTCGAGGATGACCTCCTCCATCCGGTTGAGGTCGAGCAGGTCCGCCAGCAGCCGGTCCATCTTGCGGGTCTTCTCGATCATCATCTTGATCAGGTCGAGGGCCTGCTCGCGCGGCAGGTTCAGCTTGGTCCGCTCGAGCGTGACCGCGACCCCGTGCATGGCGGTGAGCGGCGTGCGCAGGTCGTGGGAGACCGCTCGCAGGAAGGTGTCCTTCATCTCGGACATGGCCCGCAGGCGGTCGGCGGCCGCGTACTCGCGCCGCAGCGCCGTCTCCAGGTCCGCCTCGCGCTGGAAGAGCCGGTCGACGGTGCTGCGAACGCGCTGGTGCAGCCGCTGGTTCTCGATGTTGCCGACCACCTGGCGCGCCACCACGAACAGCACGATCACGGCGCCGTTGAAGACCAGGAACGGCTCGAGCTGCCCCCTGGTCACCTGGATCGCGGTCCCGGTCACGAACGCGATCGCCGGCGGCACGTACGGCAGCGAGAAGCGTGACCAGGAGATGGGGCTGTCCTCGTCGTCGTCGCCGTGCAGCAGCTCGGCGGGAGCCGGGCGCAGCGCCGCCACCCCCAGGAACAGCCAGGCGACCAGCCAGCCGAGATCGAGCCACGCACCGGTGGCGTAGGTGCCCTTGCCGGCCAGGTAGGCGAAGGCGGAGTCGGCGACGCCCAGGGACACGATCGTCAGGGTGATCAGCGCCGGCTGGATGATCGCTCGCCCGCGGGTGCGCGCGAGCACCGAGAAGGCGATGGTCAGCAGGACCAGGTCGCCGATGGGATATGCCAGCCCGATCGCGCGGGGGAGCAGGGAGTCGCCGCCGGCGTGGTAGGCCGGTCCCAGTACCAGCGCCCAGCTCGCGAACAGCAGCGACGAGGCGATCAGCAGCCCGTCGAGCAGGGTCCTGACCTGCGCCAGCGCGCGGACCGGCGCGGTCGGCCACGAGAGCACCCCAGCCGCGAGCAGCGGGATCGCCGCCAGGAAGAAGACGTCCGCGGGCGAGGGGAAGGCCGCGCTCGACCCACCGGCGAGGTCGAGCCAGGACCAGATGAGCTGACCGGCGCCCCAGGAGAGAGCGGCGGCGCCGAGCAGCCGCCAGGCACGTCGCAGGGCGATCGTCCAGGCGCGGCCGAAGCCGTACTGCCCCCGATTGGCCGAGTGCAGGCAGGCGAGTCCGGCGGCCAGCGCCGCGGCCGCGATCGCCAGGTCATCGAACGCGTTGACGAGCGGGCCGCCGAGACCGGCGTACACCAGGGCCAGGAACAGCAGGACCAGCGCGACCGAGGAGCCCGCGGCCCAGCGGTACAGCCGCTGCGGGTTCACGGTCCCGTCCCGGTCAGGGGTAGGCCAAACCGCGCCACCCTCGCGGCGGCACTGCACTTCGAAGCGGCGCTTTCAACGCTCACATCGGGCCTCGGAGGGGCTCGAGGTCGGTAGCGCTTCGACACCAAAGTGCCCAAGCTGACTTCCCACGATACACGAGCAAACCCGGCTGTTCCCCGCCTATGATCAAAAGTTACTAGACCGGCGCCGAATGGGGGACATCTGCGAGTCGGTTATGGGCTGGATGGAGCTATCCGGGACGTTCGTTCGTGACCCGTTCGTAGTCCTTCCGGTCTGCTCAGCGGCCGGGTGCCGCAGCGGCAGCGTGACCGTGAAACGGCTGCCCAGGCCGACGCCCGACTCCACCGCGATGGTCCCGCCGAGGACGTCGACCAGCTCGCGGACCAGCGTGAGGCCGAGCCCCACGCCGCCGACCCTGCGGGTCTCGCCGCGGTCGACCCGATAGAAGCGCTCGAAGATGCGTCGCAGCTCGCTGTCGGGGATGCCGATGCCGTGGTCCTGCACCCAGACGACCAGGTGGTCGCCGTCGCGGCGGGCGCCGAGCGTGCAGGGCCGGTCGCGGGGCGAGTACTTGAGGGCGTTCTCGATCAGGTTGCCGAGCACCTGGGCGAGGAAGCGGCGGTCGGTGACCGGCTCGGGGAGGTTGCTCGGCAGGTCGACGACGACCCGGTCGCCATCGACGCCGAGCCCCTCGACCACCTCGTGGCACAGCTCGTGCGTGGAGACGCTGCCCAGGGTGGTGACGAACTTGCCGCTCTCCAGCCGCGACGCCGTCAGCAGCCGTTCCACCAGGCTCAGCAGCCGCTTGGCCTGGCGTTCGATGATGTCGAGGAACTCGTGGCGCTTGTCCGGCTCGGTGCCGCCCGGCAGCCGGCGCAGGGCGCCCGCGTAGCCGATGATCGACGTCAGCGGCGTGCGCACCTCGTGGGAGGCCATGGCCACGAGCTGGCTCTTGAGACGGCTGAGCTCCTCCAGCTCCGCCACCGTGCGCCGCTCCCGGTACAGGTGCACGGCCAGCTCCCTGGCCTGCGCGTCCAGCAGCTCGTTGCGCTCCTGGAGCCTGGCCTTGAGCGTCCACGCCTTGATGCAGACCCAGCGCCCGTAGGCGGTCAAGCCGAAGATCATCACCGCGGGCCAGAGCCCCTCGGTCTGCACCAGCCGCGCCGCCGGCAGGCTGAACCAGCCGATCCCCGGAAAGGTCATCGGGAAGCGGTACGGCGAGACCCTGTCCATTTCGTGGAGGAGCTCGCGCGCCGCCCGGCCCGACTCCAGGATGCGGTCGACCAGCTCGGCACCGAGGAACGCGAAGTACATGAGGGCGACCGTCACGGCGTAGGCCGGCACCAGGGGCGCCAGCCCAACCTCGATACCGCCGGCCAGGCTGTGGAAGCTGGCGCTGCCGATGGCCACGACGGTGAGCGCCAGGGAGCGGTGCGACAGGTCGTGCAACGGCCGCATCTGGCCGCGCAGCTCGCGCGGGTCGAAGGCGCCCGCGAAGGCGACCAGCCCGGCCGCCACCGGGTCGTACAGCATGGCGACGGTGACCTGCACCCCGAACGCGACGCTGAGGCCCGGACCGCCCCACGCCTCGGTGGCCACCAGCTCGACCACCGCCAGCAGCAGGACCCATTGCAGCATCGAGGGGCGCAGCTCGGCTGGAGTGCGGGCCAGCTCGAGCCCGAGCCAGATGGCCGCCGGCGCCGTGAGCGCCAGACGATAGCGCGTGAGCGCATGCGAACGCCGCTCGCCGCGGGCCCCCTCGGCCACCGCCCTCCCTCCAATCCCCGCCATCCGGGAACCGGCCCGTCCGGCTGGCGTGGATGCCCCCCTCGTCTCTCATGGGTGCGTCGTGCCTCGACGCGGCCCATGGAGTGATGTCTCCTGGCAGCAGCCAAAGAATGACAGAGTGTTGCGAATAAGGAAACTCGGGCAGCTCGTTTTGGTTTGAGACCAGATGGCCCTGGGGAGGGGTCTACGACCCTCGCCGGATGGGCACCATCGGTCACGGCGGGGTGTTGGTATCCGCTGTGGTGTGTTTCCATGGAAGTGACCGGCCCCTACCGGAGTTCCAGATGCCGCATCCGCCACGTCTGAAGATCCGCGCCCCGAGGCTGAAGATCCGCCGACCCCACCTCAAACTTCGCCTGCCCCGTCTGACCTCCCGCCCCTATCGGGCCGGGGCCCTCTGGGCGCTGGTGGCGCTGGCGGCTCTGGCCACGTTGCCGACCCTGGTTCCCGGCGCCAGCACCGGCCGGGCGCTCGGCGACGAGTCCGGCATGAGCGCGCAGGACGAGGCGGCCGCCCGCTACCAGGCGTGGCTGCGTGGCCGTGCCGCCGGCGGGGACACCTCGGCCGCCGCGGCCGCCGCCCAGCAGGCCGCCGCCGGTCCCGGAGCCGCGGCTCCCACGCCGACGGTCACCACGCCCAACGCGTCGGACAACAACATCCCCGCGATGGCTCTGCGGGCCTACCGCGACGCGGAGAGCTGGGCCTCGGGCTTCGACCCCAACTGCAAGCTCTCGTGGGGCGTGCTGGCCGGCATCGGCAGGATCGAGTCCAACCACGGGCGGTATCTCGGTGCGGCGGCCCGCTTCAGCCCGGCCGGCGACGTCACCCCGACCATCCTCGGGCCGGTGCTCAACGGCGGGCCGAACACCGGCACGATCCACGACTCCGACCGCGGCCGCCTGGACGGCGACGCGGTCTGGGACCGCGCCGTCGGGCCGATGCAGTTCATCCCCTCGACCTGGCAGTCGCTGGGGCGGGACGGCAACGGCGACGGCATCGCCAATCCGAACAACCTCTTCGACGCGGCCGTGAGCGCCGCCGGCTATCTCTGCCTGAGCGGCGGCGGCACGCTGGCGGACCAGGCCAACCTGCGGAATGCCATCTACGCGTACAACCACTCGTGGGACTACGTCGCCGCGGTGCTCACCTGGGCCAACTTCTACACGCAGCACCTGGGGCACGGCTCGCTGGTCCAGGTGCAGGTGCAGTCCGGCCCGAGCTCCTCGATCCAGCCGGGCGTCGCGCCGGGCGGGACCGGAGTCGCCCCGACCCGCGGGAGCCCGGCGACCACGCCAGGCACTCCAGGGACCCCGGGCACGCCGGCCGCGGCGGGCACGCAGCCCGGCACCTCGTCGTCGTCCAGCTCCACGAGCACGACGAGCCAGCCGCCGACCACCGCCCCACCGACCACGGCCCCGCCGACCACGGCCCCGCCGACGACCGCGCCACCGAGCAGCGCGCCCCCCACGACCAGCCCGCCGAGCACCACCGCCCCCTGCGCCACGACGACCACGTCGAGCACCGACAGCTCGACCACGACGACCACCACCGACCCGGCCACGACCACCACGACCACCACGACCGCCCCGCCCTGCCCCGCCAACTAGCAAGGCACCCCCGACAGCACCGCCTCGGGGCCCTAACTCCTAACGCCTGCGGCGCGCCCGCGCGTAGCACATGTGCGCCGATTGTCGGCATGGTGGAGCCGAGCGAAGTGTCCGTGCGCGATCTCCGCAACAGCGTGAGCGAGGTCCTGCGACGGGTCGAGGCGGGCGAACGAATCCGGATCACGGTGGACCGGCGGCCGGTCGCCCAGCTCATCCCGCTCCCCAGACGGCGGGTGTCCCTTTCCTTCGCCGAGTTCCGGGCGTGGCGGGCACGGGGCGGGGGCCGATCCCGGGCTCGCCGACGACCTGGCCAAGGTGCTCCCCGCAACCACCGACGACGTGGACACCAGGTGAGGGCACTCGCTGACACCAGCATGTTCATTGCGCGTGAGCAGGGACGCGAGCTGGCGGGCGAGACGATCGACGAGCTTCCGGAGGAGCTCGTCGTCTCCGTGGTGACCGTCGCTGAGCTGCGCCTGGGCGTACTGATGGCCGGCACGGTCCAGACGCGCGCGCAGCGGCTCGACACCCTTCGCCTGGTGGAGTCACTTGAGCCGCTTCCCGTCGATGACACGGTGGCTTCGGCCTGGGCGCGCATGGTCGCCGAATTGCGCGCCGCGGGACGCCGGGCTCCCCTCAACGACAGCTGGATCGCCGCGACCGCGATCGCCCACCGAATTCCCGTCGTCACCCAGGACAGCCACTACGACAGCTTTCCCTGGCTGACGGTTGTGCGGCCTGTAGCCGGGTGGTCGGGTGGGTCAGACCAGGCGGCGGTCGCTGGCCCAGCGGGTGAGCTCGTGGCGGCTGGAGAGCTGGAGCTTGCGCAGCACCGAGGAGACGTGCGTCTCGACCGTCTTGACCGACAGGTGGAGGCGCCGTGCGACCTCCTTGTACGTGAAGCCTCTGGCGATGTGGCGCAGCACCTCGCGCTCGCGGGTGGTGAGCTGGTCCAGCTCCGGGTCGATCGGCCCGGTCAGCTCGCCGTGGAAGGCGTCCAGCACGAAGCCGGCCAGCCGCGGGGAGAAGACGGCGTCGCCGCTGTGGATTCTCCGGATGGCGTTGGCCAGGTCGGGCGGCGAGATCGACTTGGTGACATAGCCACGAGCGCCCGCGCGGATGACGGCGATGACGTCCTCGGCGGCGTCCGAGACCGACAGTGCCAGGAAGAGGATGTCGGTGTGGGTCTGGCGGACGCTCTCGAGCACCGCGCGCCCGCCCCCGCCAGGCAGGTGGACGTCGAGCAGGACCACGTCGGGGACGGTCCGGCGGATGCCCTCGACAGCGCCGTCCACGTCGCCGGCGGCGCCGACGATCTCGAACTGGGCCCCCAGCTCCGCCCGCAGCCCAGAAAGGAAGAAGTGATGGTCGTCCACCAGGAACACCCGGATCGCTCCGCTCACCGGCTCATCTCCTCTCCCTCGGCAGGTGCATGGCGACCTCGGTGCCGCCCCCTGGCTCGCTGGTGATGGTCACCGTGCCGCCCTGGCGCTCGATCCGCCCGCGGATCGAGTCGCGGATGCCACGCCGGTCTGGCGGGACCGCCTCGGGGTCGAAGCCCTTGCCCTCGTCGCGCACGTAGGCGGTGATCCCGTCGGGCTCGGCCTCCACGTAGACCGAGACGCTGGTCACGCCGGAGTGCCTGGCGGCGTTGACGGCCGCCTCCTGGCAGGCGAGCACGACCGCGCGGGACCGCTCGTCCAGCGGCTCGTCGCCGACCACGACCACGTCCACGGCGATGGCATGCAGCTCCTCGACCCGGCTGGCGAGCGCCTCCACGGCCGTCCCCAGCCGCTCGCGCTCCAGCGGCGCCGGTTGCCCGTAGAGCCAGGAGCGCAGCTCGCGCTCCTGGCGGCGGGCCAGGGTCACCACCTCCATGGGCGCGTCGGCGCGCTGGATCAGCGCCAGCGTGTGCAGCACGGAGTCGTGCAGATGGGCGGCCATCTCGGCGCGTTCGGCGGAGCGGATGCGCTCCCGCCGCTCCTCGGTGAGCGCCCGGTACAGCCGCAGGATCCAGGGCCCGAGGATCAGCACGAGCCCGGCGGCGGTGACGGCGATGGCCAGTAGCGCGCTGCCGGCGGCGGCCAGGGTGTCGGTGGTGGCCAGCGCGTAGCCCATGCCGGTGGCGACCATGAGGCCGCCGACCAGGACTCTGGGGATGGACGCGCGGTCGCCGAACAGCGTCTCGATGGAGTTGCCGGTCTGCGCGCTCTGCAGCCAGCGGCCGCGGTCGTCGTCGCTCCCGCGCGCCCAGATCACCGCGGAGCCGATCGCGGCCAGGGTCACCGGCCAGACCACCCGGTCCCCGAACCAGACGCCGACCTCGCGCAGGAGCAGCATGGCCCCGGCGATCACCAGGACGAAGCCGAAGGTGCGGCGGCGGGTCGGCTCCCGCGGGATGGCCCGCTGCCGCGGGTCGGCCTCCTGGGTAGCGAACGCCAGCACCACGTAGGCCACCAGCCCGACGCCGCCGGCGATGGTGAGCAGCACGAACGCGATCCGGGTGAGGATCGGGTCGACGCCGAGCCGCTCGCTGAGCCCGCCGGCCACACCGGCGATGACGCGGTTGCCGCGGCTGCGGGTGAACGCCAGCGAGTCGAGCCACAGGCGGCCGCGTGAGGGCAGCCCGGGACGCGCCGGCTTGGTGGCCGGCTCGGCCCGCTGTGGTGCGCTGGTCTGGCCCGTCTGCCTGCTCCTCGTCGCCTGCCTGGGCTCCAATGCCCGCCACCTGGGCGTTCGGGATGATGGGCCAATGGTGGCATCCACCAGTGGCGCGCGCCACGGGGTATGACCCTGACGCCGCCCCCAGGAGATCAGGGATGTTCCAGGGCGATCCCCGATGGTGATCGGGAACGGGCAGGTGGAGGCTGTGCATGGGTCACCGCCGGTGCCGCGGCGGCAACCAAGCGGAAGTGCTTCGAGGAGGCTTCGACATCATGCACGAAGAGCCGACCGGGTTCGAGCGGCCCGGCGACCAGCAGCCCGCGGCGGGGGGGCCACCCCCGCCACCCCCACCCCCGCCCCAACCACAGGAAACCCAGCCACCCCCGCCGCCGCCCCAACCACAGGGAACCCAGCCACCCCCGCCGCTACCAGGCGGCCCAAGCCACGCTGCCGGGCCGGGCCAGGCTGGGGAGCCTGGCGCGGGGGACCCCGGCCAGCCGGGTGGCCCCCCGCCTGGCCACGCTGCCGGCCCGGGCACCGCCCGCGGGCCGGGCGCGGGCGGGCCCAGCCAGCCGGGCGGGCCCGCCTATCCGTATCCGCCGCACGGGGCGTACCCACCGCAGGCGCCGAGGCGCTTGACACGGCGGATGGACAACCGCGTCCTCGCCGGGGTCTCCAGCGGCCTCGGCACGTATTTCGGCGTCGACCCCATCATCTTCCGGATCGGCTTCGTCGCGCTGACGTTTGCCGGCGGCACCGGGCTGCTGATCTACCTGCTCCTGTGGGCGCTGCTGCCGGCTGTCTCCTACGGCGGCGCGGCCGGCCCGCCGCCGGCCGGCCCGGCATCGGGCGATCCGCCGATCGTGGCCGCCCTGCGCCAGGGCGGTGCCAAGAGCTACCTCGCCATCGGCGCCGTGGTCCTGGCCGTGCTGCTGCTGGCCGGGCACTTCGCGCAGCCGACGGTGGTGTTCGCCCTGGTGCTGATCGGCGTCGGCGTGCTGCTGATGCTCCAGGACCGGCCAGGTCACGCGCCCGGCTCGGCCTCGCCGTGGCCACCCGGCCCACCCGCGCCGCCAGCCGGCGGCGGCCAGCAGCCCGGCGAGCAGTGGCAGCAGGGCGGACCCTGGCCCCCGGCGCCCGGGTCGGCCGAGGGCGGGCAGGGCCCGTCCGGTGACCCGTCACGCGCGGCGTCCACCACCGCAACCCAGACGGGCACCCTCCAGGACGCCCCCGCGGACTGGGACCCGCCCACCGGGCGGATTCCCGCCGGCGAATGGGACCCGCCCACCGGGCGGACCCCCACCGGCGAATGGGACCCGCGATCCACCGGCTTCGCCTCGGTCCAGAGCGGCGGGGGCTACCAGGGCGCCCCGAGCGGCTGGAGAACCGCGCCCACCGCGCCCACCAGCATGGCCGAGCGGCGGCCACGCCCGCGCTCGATCCTCGGTTGGCTGACGGTCGCCGCCGCGCTGCTGGCCGCCGGTGTGGCCAGCGCGCTCGACAACCTCGGCGTGGTGAACCTGACGCCTACACGGGTCGTGGCGCTGGTGCTGAGCGTGATCGGCGTGGGGCTGCTGGTCGGCAGCGTGCGGGGCAGGGCCTCGTGGCTGATCCTGCTCGGCCTCCTGCTCGTTCCGGTCATGGCGGTGACCAGCGTGGCCAGCGACGTCCCGATCAGGGGACGGTCCGGCCAGCAGTTCGAGCGTCCGCTCACCCTGGACGGCGTCCAGCCCGGTTACCAGCTGCCGGCCGGGGACTTCACGCTCGACCTTGGCCACGTCGACTTCGGCTCGCGGCCGCGCCACGTCAGCGTCAGGATGGGCGCCGGCACCCTGAACGTGGTCGTGCCGCGTGACCAGCCTGTCACAGTGACCTCGAGGATCCGCGTCGGGCAGATGACCGTGCTGGGCCGTCCAGCCAACGGAGGATTCCAGGTCGACGACACGGTGACGGATAGCGGAGACGCTCGGCTCGGCCACCTGACCCTCGACCTCCACCTCGGGCTCGGCCAGATCGTCGTCACCCGCGGACCGTAGGAGACCAACGATGCGCACCAGCGATGCTATGCAGCGTCACGACTTCGACCCGATCGCCTTCATCTTCGGAGTGCTGTTCACCGGATCCGGGATCCTGTTCATGGTCGGGAGGTTCGACCTGTTCAACCACGCCCGCTGGCTGTGGCCCGGCCTGCTCGTCCTGCTCGGCATCGCCGTGCTCGTGGGCGCGCGCGGGCGTGGCTCCCAGGCAAGGGGACGGCCGCTCGACGGGTCGGGGACGGCCGGGCCGGTCCCCGACGCGCCGGACCTGGACACGATCGAGCCGCCGGTCGGGCCCGAGGCGTTCCGCCTCCCCGGCTGGCCAGCCCGGGGCGGCGAGACCTCCAAAGCCGCCGCCGGCACCGGCACCGACGTCCTAGAGCCGGTGGAGCAAGAGCGGGAGGTCATCGCCAAGGTCGACCCGGAGGCGGAGCACGAGACCGAGGTCATCGCCAAGGTCGACCCGGAGGCGGAGACGCGGGTCCTGGGGGAGCCGCGGCCGCCGGGGCAGCCGGGGGAGCCGCCGGCGTCTGGTTGACCGGAGTGCCGGCGGCGCGCGGAACGCCCTCCTGCGTACCATCGAGATGGAAATCGACCGATCCGATGCGACTCGGAGGACGGGAGGGACGACACGTGCTAGCCGATCCAGCCGTGTGGATCAGGGAGCTGCGCGCCTCGCACCAGCGACAGGCCGATCTGGTGGGCCGCCTCGGACCAGAGGACCTGCGGCGACCGTCCTACGACCGCGGGTGGACGGTCACCCAGGTCCTCGGTCACGTGGGCAGCGGCGCCGAGATCACCAGGCGCCGGCTCGACGCGGCGCTGACGGGCTCCCCCCAGCCCGAGCGCGAAGACTTCCAGAAGATCTGGGACCGCTGGGACAGCATGGCGCCGGAGGCGGTGGCCGAGGCGATGGTCGAATCCGACCGTGCCTGCGTGGCCCTGTTCGAGAGCCTTGACGAGCGGACCCTGCGTGAACTGCGGGTGCCGTTCCTCCCCGGGATGGTCCAGGACGCGCGAGGCGCCGTGGCCGGACGGCTCAACGAGCACGCGCTGCATTCCTGGGACACGGCGGTGACTTTCGATCCCACCGCCAGAGTCGCCCCCGGCTCGGTGCCGCTGCTGCTCGCCAACCTGGTCGAGGGGCTCGGCTGGCTGGTCGCCAGGATGACCCATGGCGAAGCGGGCGCCAGACTGGCCTCCAAGCTCGGGGACCAGCCGATCCTGGTCCGCACGACCGACCCAGAGCGCTGGATGGCCATCGTGCCGGGCGAGGAGCCGCAGGTGCTCCAGGCCGAGCCCGGCGGGCAGGCACGGCTGGTCATCCCCGCCGAAGCGTTCCTGCGGCTCGTCTACGGCCGCCTGGACCCGGACCACACGCCCGCCGGCGTCGAGGCGGTGCCCCCGCTCGAGCTCGACGACCTCCGCGCCCTGTTCCCCGGCCTGTGAGGCCCGGCATGGACGACTACGGCAGCGCCACCTACGGCGACCGAATCGCAGCCATCTACGACTCCGAGGTCGAGACGCCGGCCGACACCGACGAGACGGTCGCCTTCCTCGCCGAGCTCGCCGGGCAGGGCCCAGTGCTGGAGCTCGGCATCGGCACCGGCCGGATCGCACTGCCGCTACTGGAGCGGGGGCTGGAGGTGCACGGGATCGACGCCTCGGAGCGGATGGTCGAGCGGCTACGGGCCAAGCCGGAAGGGGACCGCGTCGCGGTGACCATCGGCGACTTCGCCGAGGTCGCCGTCGACGGCACGTTCCCGCTGGTGTTCGTCGTCTTCAACACCTTCTTCGCGCTGCTCGACCAGGAGGCGCAGGTGCGCTGCTTCCAGAGGGTGGCCGCTCACCTGGCCGCGGGCGGAGCGTTCGTGGTCGAGGCGTTCGTGCCCGACCCCGCGCGCTTCTCCGGCGGCCAGCACCTCAGCACGCGGGAGGTGACCGCGGGCACGGTGCGGCTCGACGCCTCCGTCATGGACCGGGCGCGGCAGCGCGTGCACACCCAGCACGTGTTCCTGGACGAGCAGGGCATCCGCCTGTACCCGGTGCAGCTCCGCTACGCCTGGCCGTCCGAGCTGGACCTGATGGCCCGCCTCGCGGGCCTGGAGCTGGCCGAGCGCTGGTCCGGCTGGCGCCGCGAGCCCTTCACCTCCACCAGCCAGCGCCACGTCTCCATCTACCGCCACCCTTGAGGCGAGATGGAGGCCAGGTCAGGCCGCCAGAATTGGTGCCAAGGTGGTGGCGTCGACGTCGATGCGCTCCGCGGGGATCGTGGCGACCGCGAGCGGGTGGGTGATGAACGGCTCGCCGCTGTGCCGCCGCTGCCTCGGTGCAGCAGCTCGGCCACCTCGTAGGCGTGCCGCAGCATCGCCAGGTCGGCCCGGGGATGGGCGGCGCGGTGCGCGCGCAGCAGCTGCTCGATCGCGTCGTGGGCGGGGGCGTGCGCGCCGCGCGCCACCAGACCGCGCAGCCGGCGCCAGCATGGGTTCCTGGCCAGTGGATCAGCGTCGGCGCTGGAGGCCACCTCCTGGTGCGGGCCGGCTCGCCGGCGTCAGACTCCGGGAGCTTCTATCGTAATGAGCCGCGCAAATCGGAAGACCGCGGGCTCCGCTCCCTGTGCACCACCTCGGCCAGGGCGCCGATGAACGCCGGCTGGGTGTTGGGCAGCTCGATGCGGTGGAAGGCGATGCCGGCCTCTTCGGCCTCCTGCCTGGCGGCGACGTCCAGGTCGTAGAGGATCTCGAGGTGGTCGGCGAGGAACTGCACCGGCACCACCAGCACCGCGTCGTGGCCGGCGGCCCGGAGCCCTGGCAGCAGCTCCTTCAGGTCGGGCCGCAGCCACTCCTCCGGCGTGTGGCCGGCGCTCTGGTAGGCGAACCGCCAGCGCTCGGCGTCCAGGCCGACCCGCTTGGCCACGGCCTCGGCGGTGTCGGTGAGCTGGACCACGTAGCCGGGCTCGCGGTCGACCACCGGCTTGGGCAGGCTGTGCGCGGTGAGCAGCACCGGCACGTCGTGCCCGCCGCCTGGCAGCCCGGCAAGCGCCTGCACGGTCCGCTCGACCAGCGCCTCCAGGAACTCCGGCAGCAGGTGCCAGGCGCCGGCCACGCTGACCTGGGCGTTCGGCCCGAGCGCCGTGGCGGCCTCCTCGAGGGCCCGGTTGTAGCGGCCCATGATGATCGAGGAGTACTGCGGCGAGAGCACGATCCCGAGGATCTGCTCGACGCCGGCTTCGGCGAGCCGCTGGACGGCGTCGGCGATGCGCGGCTCCGAGTGGAGCATGCCGACCTCGACCAGGTAGCGGCCGGGGCCGTCGGCGGCGTCGAGGAGCCGCTGGAGGGCGGCGGCCTGCGCCCTGGTGATGCGGACCAGCGGCGACCAGCCGACCAGCTGGTACCGGCGCATGAACTCGGCCAGCAGCTCGGCGCTGGGCTCCCTGCCGCCACGCACGCTGCGCAGGTACGCCGGCATTTCCTCGACGTTCGAGGGCGAGCCGTAGGTCATCAGCAGCACCCCGGTGGGCCGCCGCGTGCTCTGGCGCGTCGAGGCGCTGGCGCTCATGCGCGGACCTCCGCCCGTTGCCGGGCCGTTTCCTCGTGGACGTAGTCGACCAGCCGGCGTAGGTGATCGGACGGGCTGTCCGGCAGCACGCCGTGGCCGAGGTTGAAGATGTGGCCGGGGCGGCCGCCGGCGGCGGCCAGCACCTCGCCCGCGTGCTCGCGCACGACCTCCATCGGGGTCAGCAGGACCGCCGGGTCGAGGTTGCCCTGGATGCCCTTGCCCGGCCCGATGCGGCGCCACGCCTCGTCGAGCGGCACGCGCCAGTCGACGCTCACCAGGTCGCTGCCGGCGGCCGCCATCTGCTCGAGCAGGCCGACCGTGCCGGTGCCGAAGTGGATGGTCGGCACGCCCTCTTCGTGGATCGCGGCGAAGATCCGCTGGGTGTGCGGCAGCACGTGGCGCTGGTACTCGCGCCGTCCCAGGTCGCCCATCCAGGAGTCGAAGAGCTGCACGACCTGGACGCCGGCGGCGACCTGCGCGCGCAGGTAGCGGATGGTGACCTCGGTCAGCGTGTCCATCAGGCGGTGCCACAGGGCGGGATCGCCGTACAGCAGGCTCTTGGCGCGGGCGTGGTCGCGCGAGGGCCGCCCCTCGATCAGATAGGAGGCGACCGTGTACGGCGCGCCCGCGAAACCGATCAGCGCGGCCTGGTCGCCGAGGTCGCCGCGCAGCAGCCGGATGGTCTCGAACAGCTCGGGGGTGGCCGACTCGGCCTCGACGATCCGCAGCGCCTCGACCGCCGCCCGGTCGCGGACGGGCGCGTGGACGATCGGGCCGACGCCCGGGTCGATCGAGAACGGGACGCCCATGCCGTACAGCGGCAGCATGATGTCGGCGTACAGCACCGCGCCGTCGACCCCGAGCACGTCGACCGGCATGCGGGTGACCTGCGCGCACAGGTCCGGGGTGCGGGTCAGCGTGAGGATGTCGTAGCGCTCCCGCAGCTTGCGGTAGTCCGCCAGGCAGCGGCCGGCCTGGCGCATGAACCACACCGGCGTACAGTCGACCGGCTGGCGCCGGCACGCGGCCAGCAGCCGCTCCGCCGGCGTCATCGCCGGCTGGTTGCTCTCCTGGTTGCTCAATTCGACCGCCACGCTCCTTCGCTCCCACCGGCTGCTACCTGGCCGGGTGCCCTCGGGCCGCCGGCCGGGCCGGATCCAAGAGTATGAGAAGGCCAGGGGGTCAGCCACTCGGACGTCGTCCGGAGGCGGCGCGTGCGGAGCCGGGGTCGGGCCTGGCGCACGGCCTCAGCCTGTCGCGATGCGGACGGGCTCGTAGCCCAGCTCCTCCAGCGCGGCCTGCGCCAGCGTGAGCGAGCGGCGGTCGCGGCCGCCCAGGTGCTCGCGCAGGTCGGCGCCGAGCTCGGCGCCGACCCGCAGTGCCACCTGCCGGGCGGCCTGCGTGGGCTGCTCGTCGGCCCTCTTCTCCTCCAGCGTCGAGGCCAGGATCATGGAGGCCAGCGTGTAGCGGCTGGCCGGTAGGGACACGGCCAGGCGCCGCTCGGTGACGCGGTACAGCTTGGCCGGCCGCCCGGCGCCGCGGCCGCTGCGGCCGGTCAGGCGTCGGTACTCGACCGTGAGCAGGCCGGTCGAGGCGCGACACCGATACGTGTCCGGCGCTCCGTTTGAGGATTAGGATCACGCCGGATGGCCAGCCGCCGGTGGCGGTGTCAGCGACGACCGACCGAAGGACGCGTGACCGCTCATGACCTCAACAGCTTCCACATCCCCCGCTTCCAGGCTCGCCTCCTACCTCGGCAGCCTCGGCGTCCAGGCGCCGCGGGACCGGCTCAGCCCCGAGACCGTCGCCTACGCGGCAGTGCTCGACGTGGTCTCGGCGGTCGCGCCGGAGGTCGCCGCCTCGATCGAGGCGGAGCTGGCCGACCAGCGCTCCCACCTGAAGCTGATCGCCAGCGAGAACTACGCCTCCCCGGCGGTGCTGCTGGCGATGGGCAACTGGCTCAGCGACAAGTACGCGGAGGGCGCTCCCGGGCACCGCTTCTACGCGGGCTGCGAGAACGTCGACGCCATCGAGAGCCGTGCCGACGAGCTGGCCAGGGCGCTCTTCGCCAGCGACCACGCCTACATCCAGCCGCACAGCGGGATCGACGCCAACCTGGTGGCCTTCTGGTCGATCCTGACCGACCGGATCGAGGGCCCGGCGCTGGAGCGGCTCGGCCGCAAGGACCTGCTCTCCCTCTCCGAGGAGGAATGGGCCGGCCTGCGGCGCGAATTCGGCAACCAGCGGATGCTCGGCATGGCGCTGGACGCCGGCGGACACCTGACCCACGGCTTCCGCCCCAACATCTCCGGCAAGCTGTTCGACCTGTCGCACTACTCGGTCGACCCCCAGACCAACCGCATCGACTACGACCAGGTGCGGGAGCGGGCGCTCCAGGTCCGTCCGCTGGTGCTGCTCGCCGGGTACAGCTCCTATCCGCGCCAGATCAACTTCCGGGTCTTCCGTGAGATCGCCGACGAGGTCGGCGCCACCTTCATGGTCGACATGGCGCACTTCGCCGGGCTGGTGGCCGGCAAGGTCTTCACCGGCGACTTCGACCCCGTACGGCACGCGCACATCGTCACCACCACCACGCACAAGACCCTGCGGGGGCCGCGCGGCGGCATGGTGCTGTGCGAGGAGCGGCTCGGCCCCGTCGTGGACCGTGGCTGCCCGCTGGTGCTGGGCGGCCCGCTGCCGCACGTCATGGCCGCCAAGGCGGTCGCGCTGACCGAGGCGTCACGCCCGGAGTTCGCGACCTACGCCCGCCAGGTGGTCGACAACGCGGCCACCCTGGCCGACGCGCTCCAGTCGGAGGGGACGACCGTGGTCACCGGCGGCACCGACAACCACCTGCTGCTCCTGGACGTGCGCCCGTTCGGCCTCACCGGCCGGCAGGCCGAATCGGCCCTGCGCGAAGCGGGGGTCACCGTCAACCGCAACGTGATCCCTTTCGACCCCAACGGCGCCTGGTACACCAGCGGCGTCCGGGTGGGCACGCCGGCGGCGACCACACTGGGGATGGGACAGGCGGAGATGCGCGAGATCGCCTCGATCATCCATGGCGTGCTCCGAGCGACCGAGGCGGACCCGTCGTCGAAGGCGCGCTTCCAGCTTGCCGAGCCGGTCAGGGATGGCGCCCGTAAGCGCGTCGCCGACCTGCTGGCGGCACACCCGCTGTACCCGCAGATCAGGCTTTGACCTGCCGATCCGCCGGGGCGCCACCGCCGGGCTCCCCCGACGGGTGCCGATCGGCCGGGGCGCCCCTCTGGGACTCCGCGGACGCCTCCGCCGGGGGCGATTCGAGGCCGGCGCACGCCTTGCCCAGCAGCTCGCAGAGGGTCTGGAGCTGCTCGGCGTCGAGCCGTTCGATCAGGGCCTCCGGCGGGCGGCGGGCGATCTCCATCAGCTTGCCGCGCAGCGCCTGACCGGTCGGGGTCAGGGCGACCAGCTTGACCCGCCGGTCGCCGGGGTCCGACTGCCTGGTGACCAGGCCCCGGTTTTCGAGGCGGTCGACCATGCCGGTCACGTTGGAGCTGTGACACTGCATCACGTCGGCGAGCGAGCCGATCGGCGCGCCGCCCTCCTTGGGCAGCTCGGCCAGCAGCCAGACCTGCTGGGTGGTCAGGTCATGGGGACGCAGGTACGCGCCGTTGGCGCGGATCCGCTCTTTGTTCAGCCGGATGATGGAAGCCATGACCTCAGCAGCCAACTGCTGCTTGGTCCTTGTCTGGCCCGGCACCGATCTCACCTCGGGACTTCGTGGACGGGGTGGCTCGAACGAGCACACATTCACATGGATAGTAGTCCGATAGGTGCCAGGTCAACAACTCATGAGTAGAAAGTTGATGCATCAGATATTGATGGGTATCATATCTCTCGTGTGAGCCAACCGGGCTCTCCCTCGAGACCTCGAGGAGGTGGTCGCACCATGGTGCTCCTGCACTATCACGTCGTCCCGGGACTCGGCGATGACACCCGTCCCCGTCCAGAGGCGACCGCCATCCGACGCGATCAGGTGGTTCCAGCCGACTGCGATGAGTTCGCCCTCACGGCGACCCCCGCCGACTCCGCCATCACATTGCCCCCGGTCGAGACCATCTGCGCCGCGTAACCGCCCATCCGTCTCCGCGAGCCGTTCGCACCCTCCCCCGAGCGGTACGACGGCCCGCGCTGGCAAGCGGATCCGGCAGGGTCTGGCGGATCAGGACCAAGCAACCGGGTGACCGGATTGGTGCTGATCCGCCAATCTGTGCGCGAAATAGATTCTTCTCGTAGTGTAGTCGGCCGACGCGGTATGCACCGTTCCCGCATGTTCGCAAAGGGGGGCCTTCGACGGAATCCGCGGAACCCGCCGCCACGCCGTGCATTCGGCGCTGAACAAGAGATGGCAAATGCTGCGAAATGCGCCACTTCGCTCCAAACTCATCGTCACCCTCGTCGGCCCGCTGCTCGCCCTCATGGTCCTTGCCGCCGTCGTCATCCGCTCCAGCCTCGTCGAGAGCGACAAGGCCGCGCGGGTCAACGAACGCGCCCGTTTCGCGGGCAAGCTCGCGCCGCTGATCCACGAACTCCAAGCTGAGCGGAGCCTCTCGTCGAGCTACGTGGCCGGCGGGCGCAGCGCCTCGCCGGCGCAGCTCGACCGGGAGCGCCGCGCCGTGGACCAGGTCGCCGCGACCTACCGCGCCGCGGCCGCCCGGCTGGACCTGGGTGGCGACCCGGCGCTCAGGGAACGCGTCGGCTACGGCCTGCGGGAGCTCAACAAGCTGCAGACCCAGCGCGCCGCCATCGACGCCGGCCCGATCCACCGGAACGAGGCGGTGGAGCCCGAGATCGAGGAGGGCGAGATCGAGGGCGAGCTCGACGTCAACGAGAACCACGGCCCCATCCAGGATCCCCCGGAAGCGATCGAGCAGTACACCGACACCATCAACGACCTGCTCGATATCAATACCGAGATCGCGCCGGGCAGCAACAACGAGCGCCTTATCGAGGCCGTGCGCGCATCGGTGGCGCTGGGGCGGGCCAAGGAATTCGCCGACCACCAGCGCGGGCTGCTGGCCGACGTCTTCTCCAGGCACGCGTTTGCAAAAGGGCAGTACGGCAAGCTGACCTCCCTGGCGGCCGTCGAGGTCATCTACGTGGCGCAGTTCGAGAGCGCCGCCACGCCCCAGCAGCTCGAAATCTACCGGCGGGCGGTCCAGGGCCCCGAGATCGAGCGCGTCGAACACATGCGCCACGGGGCGGTCGAGACCGGCGGCCAGGGTCCCGTGCCGGGCGACGCGACCACCTGGTTCCAGGCGAGCAGCGTCGAGCTGGACCGGCTCCGCGGCGTCGAGCAGCGTCTCAGCACCGACGTCGTGGCCACCAGCGCCTCCATGAAGTCCGCCGCCGACCATCGCGCCCTGCTCTGCACCCTGCTGCTGCTCGCCGCGCTGGTGCTGGCCGTGAGCGTGTCGCTGGCGACGGCGGGGTCGCTGATCCGCCGCCTGGGTCGCCTCAAGGACGTGGCCCACGACGTCGCCGAGCGCAAGCTGCCGGGAGTGGTGAGCCGCTTGCGCGAAGGCGACAGCGTCGACCTGAACGCGGAGTCGGCGACCCCGATCGAGGCCCACGCCAGGGACGAGATCGGCCAGCTCGGCGAGGCCTTCAGTTTCGTCCACCAGGTCGCGGTGCAGGTCGCCGGCAGGGAGGCGGCCCTGCGCCGCAGCGTCGGCGATATGTTCCTGAACCTGGCGCGGCGCTCACAGAGCCTGGTCGAGCGGCAGCTCGAGCTGATCGGCGACCTCGGGGCGCGCAACATCCGCGAGGCCATGGTGGAGCTGTCGGAGCTCGACCACCTCGCCGGCCGGATGCGGCGCAACGCCGAGAACCTGATCGTGCTCTCCGGTGCCGAGCCGGCGCGACGATGGCGCGGCCCAGTCGGCGTCGGCGACGTGGTCATGGCAGCGGTCGACGAGGTCAGGGAGCACGGGCGTGTTGCCACCATGCCGATCCAGACGACGCTGGTGGCCGGCCACGCCGCTTCCGATGTGGTCCGCCTGCTGGCGGAGCTGCTGGAGAACGCCCTGTCCTTCTCGGCGCCGGACACCAAGGCCCTGGTCGCGGGCCAGGCGCTGCCGACGACCTACCTGCTCGAGATCGAGGACCAGGGCATCGGCATGAGCGACGAGCAGTTCGCCGACGTCAATTCCCGGCTGTCCGGGCCGCCGGAGGACGTCGACCTTGCGCACGCGAAGATGCTCGGTTTCTTCGTGGTGGGCCAGCTCGCCGCGCGCCACGGGATCAAGGTCCAGCTCCGCCGTTCCCGTCACGGTGGCGTGGCCGCGCTGGTGCTGCTGCCCGCCAGCCTGATCGTGCAGTCCGAGGCCCTGCCGCAGACCGGGTCGCCCGTGGTGGCACCGGACGGCGGCAGGATGGCACAGCGGAGCTGGGGCGGGTATCGCTGAGGCTGAGGCGCTGGCTCAGCGCAGGTCCAGCACGGCGGTCTGGAGGCTGCTCCGGTCGACCACCAGCGCCTGGTGGTTGACCAGAGTCCTCCAGGCCGGCCGGTCGCTCCAGCAGCCCGAAGAGCTCACCACCACGGAGCCGGCGGCGACCTTGTAGCCGAGGGTGTAGTACTCGGGGTCCCCGCGGCGGATGACCGCTTCGACGCTGTAGTCGCAGACCGCGTAGAGGCGCCGCTCGGTGAGCAGGACGAAGTTCAGGGCGTTGTACCGGAACTCCCCGCGGAGCCGCTCCAGCAGCGGCGGCAGCGCCCGCTCGACGTCGCCGGTCCGCTCCACGGCCGCCAGCAGGAGGTGGAAGTAGCGCTCGGAGTCGGTGGTGCCCCGCAGGCTGTGGCGGACCTCCGGGTCGAGCAGGTCCTCGAGCTCCGGGATCGGCCGGATCCAGCCGTTGTGCGCGAAGGCCAGCCGTCCGGCCGTGAACGGGTGCGTGTTCTCCAGAGCGATGCTCAGGCCCGGGCTGGCCCTGCGCAGGTGCAGCACCATGGCCCGGGTCTCGGTCGTCCTCGAGAGCTTGTCGAGCAGGTCGCTGGCGTGTGCCGCCTCCACGTCCTTGGCGACGTTCAGCTCGCCGTCATCCTCGTACCAGGACATGCCCCACCCGTCGCCGTGCTTCTGGGAGAGCGACACGAACGACGTCAGGTCGTCGCCGACCAGCTCCTGCGGAGTGGTTGGGGGCATGGATGCAAAGGCCAGGAGCCGGCACATGTGGTAGTTCCTCCAGATGGGACCGGTATGGGGGAAAATGCTGCCGAAGACCACAAACGCTTCGAGTCAACGATCAGCAAGTGAAACGTAGTGCCGGCCCCTCTCGTATGTCAAAAATGCGACGGCCCGCCCGAGCCCGTGGCCGGGCCGACCAGCCGATGGCAACGGTCTGACCGGCGGGAACCGCCCGCAAACGCTTGCGGCCGGTGTTGGACGTCAGCCGAGCAGGCGCCGCGGCGGGAGACCGCCGAGGATGCGGCACTCGCGGGCGAGGTGCGCCTGGTCGGCGTAGCCGGCGTCGGCGGCTAGCTGGGCCAGCCCGCTGTGGCCGCGCGCCGCCGGCGACCGCGCCATCGCGAGGAAGCGCTGGAAGCGGAGCACGCGGTCGAGCGTCTTCGGCCCGTAGCCGAAGGCGCTGAGGCAGTGGCGGTGGAGCTGGCGCTCGCTGGTGCCGAGCGCGGCGGCGAGCTTGGCGACCACCGGGGTTGCGGGCCCGGCGCGCAGCTCAGCCACCACCGCCTCGGCGAGCGGGTCGACCGGCGTCGCGGCGGGGAGGCGCTCGACCAGCTCGCGTTCGAGCACCCGCATGGCGGCGTCGGGGCCGGCCGCGTCGCTCAGACGCTCCGCCAGACGCTCGGTGGCACGTCCCCAGATCAAGTCGAGGTCGACGCGGTCGTCGATCAGCTCGGCCGCGGGCAGCCCGAGCATGGTGGGCGCCAGGCCTGGCCGGAAGCGGATGCCGACCACCAGCGAGCCGGGAGCCAGCGGGGCCAGCACCGGGCCGGTGTCCGGGCCGGCGACGTGCAGGCCGGCCTCCATCCAGACGATGTCCACGCAGCCGTCCGGAACGATCCGGTGGACCAGCGGAGCGGTGCCGGGGCCGATCCGCTGCACCCAGACGCAGGCGACGTGACGATCGAGCGCCGCCGCCGGGGCGCGCTCCCGATAGTCGTTCCTGGGAATCATGTTTGAACTATCAGCTATGTCTGACATGGGCGTAGTCTTCGACGGATCGAACCGGCATGGCCATGGACAGGGTAGGGGGACCGATGGACAGAGTGGGAGCGCCACATCCTCGCCCGAGCCGCCGTCGGCCAGGTGCGAATCTCCCCGCGCTGACCGGATGCCCGGAGGCGGTTGGCCGCGGGCCCTCAGCAGAGCTGAATCGTGCGGATCTCCCAGGGACGAAGGTCGAGGTGGAGCGTGCCGCCGGCGGTGGGCAGGGATGGGCCCGCGCGGCCGAGGAGGTCGCAGGCGCGGGCACGGCCGAACGGGCCGCTGATGGTGGCGGTGCCAGGGCCGGGGTGCTCGCGGACCACCCGCAGCTCCAGCCAGCCTCCGCGGCGGCGCAACGACGACAGGACCGTGCCGCCGTCGGAGGCGATCCGCAGCCCGGCGGCCGCATTCAGCGGCCCCTCCGGCCCTCGGCCCTGGGCGGCGACGAGGTCGTGCCGGTACCGCTCCGCCTGCGCCACGACCCCGGCGTCGGCCCAGGTGCCCTGGAAGGGCAGCACCGCCATGGTGGCCGAGACGGGCCCGATGCCCTGCGCGCCGGGGATCTCGACCTCCGGGCCGGCCGGCTCCACCCTGTAGGGGTTGGTGTTACGGCTGATGAGCCCCACCGACCGGAGCAGGGTGAGGGCCAGCTCGCTCCCCCCATGGACCAGCTCGTACTCGGTCACGTGATCGAGCAGCACGGCGGCGCCGCCGGCAGCCACGAAGCCGCGCGCGGGGAAGGTTGGCAGCGGCACCTCGCCGCGCCCACCCTCGGCGACCAGGCCCCGCTCCACCACCGCGAACTGGCCCTCGGCCGCCGACGCGCGGGCGGCGGTGGCCAGCGGCACGTGCAGGCGCACCCGGTGCTGGGCGCAGGGGTTGTCGAACGATATCCGCAGCCGGACGAACGGCTCGCCCGCCCGCAGCTCCACCGTGGTGGTCACCGGCACCTCCACCAGCTCGGCGGAGCGCGCCGCGCCGCCGGGGCCGTCCAGACCCCGCGGCCAGCGGTAGGTGCGGACCACCGCGACAGCGGTGCGAAGCGGTCCGGTGGCCGTCGGGGTCACCGCGACCGTCTCGGGCTCGGCGACCTCCAGGTCGGTCGCTGGCGGGGCGTAGGTGTAGCTGTCGCCGGCGTCGCCGCCGTCCACCAGCCCGGCGACCCCGTCGAGGATCGCGCCGCCGCCGCTGATGCGCAGGCGCCCGTCCGGCCGGACCTGGACCTCCACCAGACCGTTGGCGATGCGGGGGCCCTCCAGCGTGACCGGGCCCGTGGCCGGCGGCTCGCCGCGACCGGGCCGGGGCAGGGCCGCGGTCCAGCCGAGCGGCGGGAGCGGCACGCTGGCGACCAGCCGGCGCCGCGGTGGCAGCTCGGTCTCCAGGCGCGTCGGCTCTGGAAGCGCCTGGAAGCCGTACCGGACGGGGACGCGGCGGCTGAGCTCCTGGGTGGCCAGCAGTCGCCCGTCCGGCAGCTCCAGGGCGACCTCGTCCCAGTCGTCGGGGACCTCGAGGTCGAGCTCGACCAGACCCTCGCGGGCCTCCGGCGTGGGGCTCAGGACCGCCACCGCGGCGGCCGGCACCCGCAGGGCGACCTCCGCCACGGCCCGGTCGCGCAGGCCGGAGCCGATCTGCTCCGCCTCGGCCAGCCGTGCGGCGACCTGCTGCGCTACGGGGTCCGCGCCACAGCCGGTGATGGAGTCGTGCCCGGAGCTGTCGATCACCTTGTTCCATCCCAGCTCGAGGAAGCGCGCGGGCCAGTCGCGGCAGTGGAGCGCGTGGAGCGGCTCGGCGTAGCGCTCCAGGAGCCGCTCGGCGCGGCCGAGCGCGGCCTTCAGCTCGATCCTGGCCGACAGCACACCCATCAGCACGTTGGCTCGAGCGCTGGAGCGCAGCTCGCCCCGCCACGACGGCAGGCCGTCGAGCTGGCCGCCGACCTCGCCGATGTAGCTCGCCAGCGTGTCGGTCCTGATCCGGTACCGGTCCTGGGCCGCGTTGATGGCGGCGAGCACGTCCATCAGGTCCGAGCGCGGCCGCGAGTGGTCCTCGCCGTACATGGCCAGCAGGCCTTCCCCATCGGCGAGATATGGCCGCATGCGCTCGTCGAGCTGCCGCACCCGGTCGGTCAGGCGCTCCGGCAGCTCCAGCAGCAGCGCGGCGTTCTGGTAGCCCTGCGCCAGGTACTCAGCGCGGACGGTGGAGCCGTCCGGCGCCGACCACAGGAAGGCGTGGTAGGCCACGGCCGAGGGCACGCCGCGCCACACGACCGCGTGCTCGAAGCCCGCGCGGCGCAAGATCTGCGGCATCTGGGCCGCGTGGCCGAACTCGTCGGGCAGGTAGCCGACCCGCATCGCCCCGCCGAGGCGCGCGGCCGTGGCGAGACCGCGCTCCAGGTTGCGCACCAGGGTCTCGCCCGAGACAAGGAACTCGTCGGAAAGGATCTGCCAGGGGCCGATGGCCAGCTGGCCCGCCTCGACCAGGGCGCGGACGCGATGCGCCGCTTCCGGCCGGATCTCCAGGTAGTCCTCGATGGCGGCCATCTGCCCGTCCATGGTGAACCGGTAGGCGGGGTCGGCCTCGGCACGTTCGAGCACGTGGTCGAGCAGGTCCACCAGGCGCATGCGGAACCGCTGGAAGGGCTCGTACCACTCGCGGTCCCAGTGCGTGTGCGGGACCAGGTGGACGATGCGGGAGGGGCTCGTCGAGGCCGGCTCGGCTGAGTGGCTGGGAGCGCGCATGTTCCGATGATAGGTACCGCTGATAGGTACCGCCGCGCCCAAGTGGGAACACAAGGGCGGTCTACACCCACCGGTACCGCATCGGCGCAAATTACCTGCAACTTCCCGTCAACACGCCGAAAACGCCCGTGCACAGCTACAACAAGGACGGGCAGATGCGCTACCGCCACAACGGCGACCAGCCCGTGTACGCGCCCAACAGTTTCCATGGACCGGTGGCGGACCCGCAGCGCTTCGGCGAGCCGGCGGGCTGGGAAGTGAGCGGCGAGATCATCCGCAGCGCCTACCAGCCGCACCGCGGGCCTCGGCAACGGCCACGCCGGATAGCTCCACCGAGCGGGGGGGAGGGCCCGGCGGGACACCCCGTCGGGCCCTCGCATCTGCCAAGCTGCCACTACGAGGAGGTCGCCGATGAGTGCTGGGGCAGGAGCCGACGACGGCTTCGGGGCGAGCATGCGAGCCCATCTGGAGCGGGTCGAGAAGCACAACGCGGCCGTGCTCGACGAGGTCGCCGACCGCGCGCTCGAGGTCATCCGCGGCGGAGGCGTGCTGCTGGCGGCCGGCACCGGGCACTCGCTGGCGCTGGTGATGGAGACCTTCTACAGGGCCGGAGGGCTGGCCTGCGTCAAGCCCGTGTTCCACCCTGGCCTGCTGCCGCTGTCGGGCGGGTTCGCCTCCAGCCTGCTGGAGCGCACCAAGGGGCTCGCCGCCGTGCTGGCCGCGCAGGCCGACGCCCGACCCGGGGAGCTGGCCTTCGTCTTCTCCAGCTCGGGCGTCAACCCGGTGCCGGTCGAGCTGGCGCAGTGCCTGCGTGAGGGTGGCGTGGGCGTCGTGGCGGTCACCTCGATCCCGCACCTGCGCCAGGCACCCGCCAGGGCCGGGGTCAAGCTCGACGAGGTCGCCGACCTGGTGATCGACACCCTCGTGCCGCCGGGCGACGCCGCCTACCGCCGCGACGGCGCCTCGACCGCGCCGCTGTCGTCGCTGGCCTCGGTCTACGTGTGGAACCTGGTCCTGGCTCGCCTCGTCGACCGAGCCGCCACCGCTGGCGTCGACCTCCCCCTCTGGCGCAGCGCCAACACCCCCGGCGGCGACGCCCGCAACACCACCCTCGCCGACCGCTACCGCCCCCGCATCCCGACGCTGTGAGCCAGCGACCCAGAGGATGAGCGGGCTGCCGGCGTCCGGTGGTTAGAGGTACGTGCCGCCGAACGAACGGTCCTCTTCGCCGGGGCGGGCGGGCCCGCCGGGAGCCTGGCCGGGCAGGCCCCGGCCGCGCATCTCGGCGAGCTGGTTGCGCGCGGCCATCTGCTGGGCGAACAGGGTGGCCTGGATCCCGTGGAAGAGGCCTTCGAGCCAGCCGACGAGCTGGGCCTGGGCGACCCGCAGCTCGGCCTCGCTCGGCGTCTCCTGCTCCAGCGGCAGCGTGATCCGGTCCAGCTCGGCCGCAAGGTCGGGCGAGAGGCTGCCGGCCAGCTCCTGGATCGAGATGTCGAGGATCTCACGCAGGCGGGTCCGCCCGGCCTCGTCGAGCGGCGCGTGCCGGACCTCTTCGAGGAGCTGGCGGACCATGGAGCCGATGCGCATGACCTTGGCCGGGCTGGAGACCGTCTCGGTCTCCGCCGGCTGAGCCGGCTGCGCCAACTGAGCGGGCTGCTGCTCTCCCGCGGGCCGCCGCGGCACCATGATGATCTCGGGCTGTCGCTGCTGGGATTGGTCTTCGGACATGCGCCCATCTTGCCACAGTGGCCGCGCGGCTCGTTCGCGGATCCCGGCGGGTCACGCCACGGTGGTGGTCGGCTGGTGGCGCACGGGGAAGTTGACCGAGTTGGCGATGAAGCACAGCTCGTGGGCTCGACCGTGGAGACCGGCGGCCTTGTCGGCCATGTCTTCGCTGGCGACGGTCACGACCGGCCGCAGGATGACCTCGGTGAAGTGGCCGCCGCCGTCGCTGCGCTCCACCATGGTGCCCTCGGCCACGTCGACGTAGACGACCACGATCACGCCGGCCACCGCCGCCAGGTGCAGGTACCACAGCATGTGGCACTGGGAGAGCGCGGCGACCAGCAGCTCCTCGGGGTTCCAGCGCTCCGGGACGCCGCGAAAGGCGGGGTCGGAGGAGCCCGGGATCGATGGCTTGTCCTGGCCACGGACCTCGTTGGTCCGGTCGTAGGCGCGGTGGCTGCTGGTCCCCTGCCCCCGGTTGCCGGTCCAGGCGACCTCGACCTGGTAGTTGTGGGTTCGCTCCATGGCTCGCTCCGTGGTCGCGCCGCTTCCTCCGGGTCATATCGTACGGCCGGTGACCGGCCGAATCGTACGGCCGGCGACCAGCCGACACTGGGCAAGGGATTGACGATCGGTATGAATTCCGCCTAACTTTGCGTGGCCCCGCGCGGCGCGTGAACACCGGAGAGCCCGCGCCACGCGGTCAGGCCTGGCCCGTGCGGACGGGGAGGACTGATGGCGGACCACGTAGCGGTCGTGACCGAGGGCGGGCGCGGCATTTGCGTGGCCATCGCCCGCCGGCCCGGCCGCGCACGGCCCACCGCGCGCTTGGATACCTCGTTCCTCCCCGCATGGCCCCAAGCGCATCAGCGAAACGTGATGGCGCCAGCGCCCTGGTCGCTGCACTTGGCGGACAGCCGCGGCCGGGTGGGGCAGGCGGCCGCCCTTGGTCCGGAGGGCGGCCGCCTCGCCCCGTTGCCGCAGCGGCCGGGCGGGCCGGCCGGCAGGGCTCGGAGCGGGCGGAGACAGTGACACGAGGCACCACCGGCTACGAGCAGCACGACGCATGGCGGGAGGCCATCTGGAGGCACGTCCGCAACCCCGACCGGCCGGGCTCGGCGGCGTACTGGGCGCCCGGGCTGGAGACGGCGTCCCGGGACGAGCTGCGTCAGATCCAGAGCGAGAAGCTGCCGGCCGCGGTCCGTTTCGCCCACGCCCGCATCCCCTTCTACCGCCGGCGCTTCGAACAGGTCGGGCTGGAGCCCGGCGACGTCCGCTCGCTGGACGACCTGCGCCGCATCCCCATCACGACCAGGCAGGAGATGGCCGCCGACCTGGAGTCGAGCCCCCCATGGGGGACCTACACCTCGGTGGACGACCGCCTGTGGCGCGAGCGTGGCTGGCAGACGTTCATGTCATCGGGCACCACCGGCCGGGCGCGGGTCTTCCGCTACACGAGCTTCGACCGGACCGTGTGGTCGTGGCTGGACGCGCGGGCCCTCTGGGCGATGGGGCTGCGGCCCGGCCGCGACAGCGCCATGCTGGCGTTCGGCTACGGACCGCACGTCTGGCTCTGGGGCGTCCACTACGCGCTGAACCTGATGGGCATCCCGATCCTGACCGCCGGTGGTCTCGACACGCGGGCGCGGGCCCGCCAGATCGGCGACCTGCGCCCGACCGTCCTCGCCTGCACGCCCTCGTACGCCCTGTACCTGGCGGCCGTCATGCGGGAACTGGAGCTGGACCCGCGCTCCAGCTCGGTCCGCGTGCTGTTCTGCGCCGGCGAGCCGGGTATCAGCGTGCCGTCGACCAGGCAGCGCCTGGAGGAGACCTGGGGGGCCGACCTCCACGAGTTCTACGGCTGCACCGAGGCGGCGCCGACCGCCGGCGCCCACACCTGCGAGGCGGTCGCGGCCGCCAAGGACGAGCAGCCGAGCATGCACGTGATGGACGACACCCATCTCTGGGAGGTGGTCGACCCGGTCACCCTCGAGCCGGTGCCGGACGGGCGGCCAGGGCTGTCGGTGGTCACCAACCTGTGCTCCGAGGCCTCCCCGCAGCTCCGCTTCCTGGTCGGCGATATGACCCGCCTGACCCGCGAGCCGTGCGCCTGCGGGCGCACCTCGACCAGGGCCCTCGGCGGCTTCGCCGGTCGCGCCGACGACATGCTGAACGTGCGTGGCGTGACCCTGTTCCCCAGCGCGCTGGAGGACGCCGTCCGGCGCGTGCACGAGGTCGGCGAGGAGTTCGAGATCGTGCTCACCACCGAGCGCGAGATGGACGTGCTCACCCTGCGGGTCGAGTGCCGCCAGGGCGTCCCTCCCGGCGACCACGAGATCGTGGCCAAGCGCGTGGAGAGCGAGGTCGTCTCGCGCTGCGAGCTGCGGCCGGTCATCGAGGTCCTGGAGCACGGCATCCTGGAGCGGACCCAGCAGAAGGCACGGCGCGTGCGAGACCTGCGGCAGTCGAGGCCGAGTCCACCGTGACCCCTGGCTCGGCGACGGCTGCCGCGGCGGCCGGGCCCGGCAGCGCCGCTCGAGCCCGGCCGGTCAGCTTCCGGCCGCAGGCGCTGCTGCTGACCGTGCTCGGCCGCCACCTGCTGGACCGCGAGGGCCTGGCGGTGGGCGCCGGCACCTTCATCGCGGTGCTGGAGCGCCTGGGCGTCTCCGAGCAGGCCGCGCGGTCGACGCTCACCCGCATGGTCCGCCGCGGCCTGCTCGACCGGCAGCAGCACGGCCGCCGCGCCTACTTCACGCTGACGGGCGACTCGCGCGCGCTGCTCCTGGAGGGGCGCGAGCGCATCTTCGCGCCGGCGCCGGTCCGCCAGCACTGGGACGGCAGGTGGACGCTGCTGTCGTTCTCGATCCCCGAGTCCCGCCGCGACGAGCGGCACCGGCTGCGGGCCCGGCTGGCCTGGAACGGCTTCGGCCTGCTGCGTGACGGCCTGTGGCTGGCGCCAGGCAGGGCCGAGGTGGGGCGGCTGATCGCCGACCTGGGCCTGGAGAAGCACGTGGACGTCTTCGCCGCCCGCGCGCTGGCGCCGACCGACGTCGCCGAGCTGGTCGAGCGGGCCTGGGACCTCGACGACCTGCGCGGCCGCTATGGCGCCTTCACGGCCCGCTGGCGCGCCCACCAGGTCCCGGCGCTCGCCTGCGACCTGGCCACGCAGATCTCGCTGATCACCGAGTGGCGGCACATCCTCCGCGAGGACCCGCTGCTGCCCGCCGACTACCTGCCGGCGGACTGGCCGGCGCTGGAGGCCGCGCGCCTGTTCCACCGGCTGCACGACCGCTACAGCCCCGGCGCCGCCAGCACCTTCGCGAGCCTGCTCGACGCGGTCGTGCCCGGCGAGTGAGCCCCGCGCCGGCCGGCCCGGGCGACCGCGGCGCAGCCGCCCCGATCGCCGCTCGACACCCGGACGTCTACATCCTGCACAGGATTTGGCGCAACAATCGGAGGACTGTCCAGTCTTCGGGGGAATGAATGGACAGGTAGCACACAAAGCTCGGACACTTTGGACATACGGCAGCACTGATCCCCCAACGGCGGGGGAGGGAGGTTCCGATGGGCGTCTTCGAGCGGATGGCCGAGCACGGCCACGAGCAGGTGGTGTTCTGCTACGACCGCACCACCGGCATGAAAGCGATCATCGCCATCCACGACACCACCCTCGGCCCCGCCCGCGGCGGCACGCGCTTCAAGGCCTACCAGAGCGAGGACGAGGCGCTCGAGGACGTGCTGCGCCTGTCGAGTGGCATGACCTACAAGTTCGCCTACACGGACATACCTCGCGGTGGCGGCAAGGCGGTGGTCCTGGACGATCCTTCCGTGGCCACTGACAAGCCGACTCTCCTGCGGGTCTTCGGCCGCTTCGTACAGCTGCTCGCCGGGCGCTTCGGCACCGGCCCTGACCTCGGCACCTCCAGCCGCGACATGGTCCACCTCGCCGCCGAGACCGACTACGTCTGGGCGCTGGACGAGACCCACGGTGGTACCGGCGACTCGACCCCGCTGACGGCCGAGGGCGTGCTCGCCGGCATCCAGGTGGCGCTCGGCCACGTGACCGGCACGCCCGACCTGGACGGCCGGCGCGTGGCCGTTCAGGGGCTGGGCGGGGTCGGCGCCCATCTCGCGCAGCTCCTGGTGCGGGGCGGCGCCATCGTGACCGGCGCGGACGCGGACCCCGCCAGGGCCAAGGAGATCGCCGGCGAGCTGGGCATCACCGTCGAGGACCCGGAACGGCTGTTCGACGTGGAGTGCGACGTCTTCAGCCCCAACGCGGTCGGCGGGGTGCTCAACGAGCACACCATCCCGCGGCTGCGCTGCCGGATCGTCGCCGGTGGGGCCAACAACCAGCTCGCCACGCCGCAGGACGGCCGCAGGTTGTTCGAGCGGGGGATCCTCTACGCTCCGGACTTCGTGATCAACTCGGCGGCGCCGTACGCGGTGATCGGCGCCGGCGAGCTCGGCTACTCGCCGGAGCGGCTGGCCGCCAGCGTCCACGGCGTGGCCGAGGCGCTCGGGGTGATCTTCCGGAGGGCGCAGGCGGAGAGCCGGCCGAGCGCGGAGGTCGCCGACCGCATCGCGGAGGAGCGGATCGCGGCCGCGGCCGGGCTGCGCGCCATGTCCGAGGGCACCGGAGCCCGCCCCAGGGGCCGGTAGCCCCGCCAAGCCGGGGTGGCGTCGCCTCGCGGGAGGCGACGCCGGGCGCGCTGAGCGCCTCGGGCTTGTCCATCTCGCCGCCCCGCCCGGGCGGGCGCCGCTTGGCGAGGCGTGGAACACTCTGACCTGGTTTCCATTCGAGAAGGGGTCAGTTTTGGACGACCAGGAGATCGTGGCCCGGATCAACCGGCTGGTGGACGAGGAGCACGAGCTGGAGAAGACCCACGTCGGCAAGGGCCTCTCGCCGACCGAGACCGAGCGGCTCCGGTCCGTCGAGGTGCAGCTGGACCAGTGCTGGGACCTGCTCCGCCAGCGGCGGGCCCGCCGCGAGTACGGCCAGGACCCGGACGAGGCCATCGTCCGCGACCCGAACACGGTCGAGCGCTACCAGCAGTGACGGGGCTCCGGGCCCCCGCGGTCCCGCCGGGGCTGGGCCCGCGGTAGCGAGCACGGGGGAATCGGCGCGGATGGGCTGAGGTTGCCCACATGACAGGCAACGTCCGACCCGGAGGCAGCCCGAGCCGTGACCGATCAGCAGCGTTCCGTCGGGGCGAACGAGCCGGCCGGCACACCGGTGCTGCGCAACGGGCGCAGGGCGCGCTGGCTCCACACGCTCGTCTATCTGAGCACGCTGTTCCTGGCCTACACCGGGATCGCGGTGCTGCTCGAAGCCCATCCGGGCCTATCGCGGCCACTCGGGGGCCACGTTCCGACGGCCTCCTGGCACCGCCTGGTGGGCTACGGCCTGCTCATCGTCGCGGTCCTGGTCGCGGCCGTCTGGTGGCGGGCGGCCGGCCGCTTCGTGGCCAACTCGGTCCGCTTCAGCCGGCTCGACCTGCGCTGGCTCGCGGGGTACCCGCGCATGGCGCTGGCGCCGGGCTGGTCAGAGCCGGCCTCGCACCGCGGCCACTTCGATCCGGGGCAGCGCGTGTTCAACCTGCTGCTGGTGCTCGCCTTCCTGGTGCTGGGCGTCACCGGGGTCGTGATGGGCATGCCCGAGCGGTTCGTGCCGTCGGTGTTCGGCTGGAGCCTGCGGATCCACGAGCTCGCCACCTGGGTGCTGATCGGCCTGGTCGCGGGCCACCTGCTGCTGGCATCCGGCCTGCTGCCGGGCTACCGCGGCGTGTGGCGGGCGATGCATCTCGGCGGCCGCGTGCCCGCCGCCACCGCGAGGCGTCTGTGGCCGCTCTGGTCGACGGCGCCGCGGCGGCGGCGGGCGCCGGCCCGGAACGCTGGTGGCGCGCGCCAGCCCTCGACCGACCAGCTCGAGGAGCGCGGCGCGCGCCGCCAGCAATAGCGCGGCGTCAGTCGGCCAGGCGACCGTAGGCGCGCAGGCGCAGCAGCATCTCCACGGTGATCGCGCCGCGCCACTCGGGCTCGACCACCGGGGTCCAGACCGGCCAGTTGAAGGTCCAGCCGCCGTCGGCCCGCTGCGCGGCCACCAGCGCGTCGAGGTGGGCATCGATCGCGTCGTCGGCGAACAGCCCGCGTGCCAGGCTGGAGGGCTGGGGCGCGAAGTCGAGCGGGCCGTGGACCTCGCCGGGCGCCGCCGGATCGAGTTCCACCAGCCCCTGCTCCAGGACCTTCGGCCCGACCTCGGCGAAGGAGCGCTCGGCGCGGGCCCGGTCGGGGACGTGGTCGAGGAACGAGACCACCGATCGCATCTGGTAGGCGTCGGGGCGGTCGAGGCGGCCGGTCTGGTGCCAGCAGAACTCGGTGGCCGGCCCCAGCCACGGGTGCTGGACGCCGCGAGCCAGCAGCAGCCCGACGATCGAGGCGGTGGGGAGCAGGTTGCCCGGCGGCTGGTCGTCCTGGGGCTGCCACCACGGCGCGCGGGGATAGGCTCGCACGCCGGGCAGCACGACCGGCAGGCCGCCGTCGGGGGCGGCGATGCCGGCGAGGTAGTCGCAGGCCTGGCCGACCATCGGGTCGTCGAAGGCGCCGGCCTCGTCGAGCACCCGCAGCGCCACATCGGCGGTCGCGGGCTGGCTCACCGGCCCCCGGAAGTCGGGCTCCAGCGCGTTGCCGAAGCCGCCGTCGGCGTTCTGGTAGGGACGCAGCGCGGCCACCACTGGCTCGGGGGCGCCGCCACGGAACAGGTGCGCGAAGCGGAGACGGTCGATGAGCCGCGTGTTCAGCCAGGTGAACCGCTCGGCCGCCGCCAGCGCGCTGGCAGTGAGCATCTTGGACATGGCCGCAGCCTAGCCCGGCCCGGCCGCGCGGTCTTGAACGGATCGGACATCGACCGGCGACCGCGGCCAGCGCGACCGCCGTCGTGCGGGGGAGCCTGGAGGCTACATGGCTCGTGGATCTCTGGTGGCGCGACCCGACCGCCCGCCCCGCGACATCCACATCGGGGCCACGAGCGCCACCAGCGCGACCGCGACGCCGACCTGGAGAATGTGGCGGATCCAGTCGAATCCGCCCGTGTGCCGCACCCCGATGGCCGCTGCGATGAAGTTGCCGATCAGCGCGCCCAGGATTCCGAGAATCACGGTGAGCCACAGCGGGATGCTCTGCCTGCCAGGCACGATCGCCTTGGCGATCAGGCCGATGACGAGCCCCGCAACGACGATCCAGATGGCCTGAAACACGTTTCCCCTCCCCCTGACAGAGCCTCCGCCTGAACCGCAAGCGTAACTGCCCTGTCACTGGCTTGCATCGGTCGCCCTGCGGGTTCCTGGAGGCTTGGCGGAGACACTCGGCGGCCCTACGCGCCTGCTACGCTATGTGGTCACCTCGCGCGCTGGGTGGCAAGCAAGCGGACCAACGTCCGACATGGGGTCACCATGACGACGGAATCTCATTTCGCTCATTTCCTCGACCGGATGGACGCGCTCGTGGCGGCCAAGGACGATCCGCACGTGATCGCCGACGAGACGGGCCACCTGCTCGCCGAGCTGCTCGAATATCCGGCGTTCCTTCCGGACCGCTTCCGCGAGCCGGCGGCCGGGCACTATCGCCAGCACCTGGTCCACGTCCACCCGCGGGGCAGCTACTCGGTCGTCTCGCTGGTGTGGAAGCCCGGGCAGGCCACGCCCATCCACGACCATCGCTGCTGGTGCGTGGTGGGCGTGCTGCGCGGCCGGGAGCTGGAGACCCGCTACCACCTGTACCGGCTCCAGGACGTGTCGTTCCTGGTGCCGGACGGCGAGTCGGTGTACGCGCCGGGCCAGGTCTGCCGCCTGGTCCCGCCGGACGAGGACATCCATCGCGTGGCCAACGCCGGCGCCGAGGGACTGTCGATCTCCATCCACGTCTACGGCACCGACATCGGGCTGCAGCACACCAGCATCAACCACGTCTTCGACCACCCGGTCATGGAGGCGGTGCCGGACGGGGCGCGCCGGGTCTCCTGGCGGGAGGCGGTCGGGCGGTAGCATGGCCGCCAGTGGAAGCGGATATGCCCGGAGCCGGCCAGGCCGACGTGAGGGATCCGTGGCGCGACCTGGCGGTTGAGGCCGTCTCCGTTGGAGGGCGCAGGCTGCGGGTCGTCCACCCGCGCGACAGCGAGGCGCTGCTGGACGAGGAGGCGTTCGAGCGGGAGGAGTTCCTGCCGTACTGGGCGCAGCTCTGGCCGAGCGCGATCGTGCTCGCCCGCGCCACCGCCCGGCTCCATCCCGCTGGCCGGCGCGTGCTCGAGCTGGGCTGCGGGCTCGGGCTGCCGAGCATCGCGGCGGCGCTGGAGGGCGCCAGCGTGCTGGCCACCGACTGGTCGCCCGACGCCGTGGCCTTCGCCGCCGCCAACGCCAGCCGCAACGGCGCCGCCCTGCGGACGGCGGTGCGCTCATGGACGGAGCCGGCGGCCCTGGTCGCCGAGGCGCCCTGGGACCTGGTGCTGGCAGCCGACGTGCTCTACGAGGCGCGAAACGTCGACCAGCTCCTGGAGCTGCTGCCCCGGCTGGTGGACGGCTCCGGCCAGGTCCTGATCGCCGACCCTGGCCGCCGGCCGGCCGAGCGGTTCCTGCGCGCGACGGCCGAGCCCGCCTCCGGCTGGCTGCGCCGCTCGGCTCCCGCGCGGTCGATGCCCGACGTCACCGTCCACCACCTGCGCCGGAGCGGCCACGCGCCTCAGGGACGGCCCGCCGGGGCGCCAACTCTGGGTTGGAGGGACCCCTCCGGTTGACCATCGAAGTCGAAGGGGACCGCGCCACGGGGCGCGACCCGGGTGCCGAACCAGTGCAGCAGCGGCGCGCCATGCGGCAGGCTGGTGGCGTCGTCCACGTCGCGGGTGACCACCACCTCGTAGATCGTGATCGGCCGCGGCTCCGCCGCGAAGCGGACCTCGGCGTCGCCGTGGGCGTCCGGCCTGGCGGCGCCGGCCAGCAGCCAGCCGCCGTAGTTCTGCAGGAAGACCAGGTAGCGCTCCTGCCCGACGGTCGGCGGCAGGCCGCGAAAGGTCAGCACCGAGAGCCGGCCGCGGGGGCGGAACCGCAGCGCGCCGCTGATGCCCTGGGCACGCCCCGCCGCGGTCGGCGGCAGGATCCTGGTGACCGCGTCGGGCGCCCGCAGGACCGCGCGGGCGGCGTCGAGGTGGCGCTGCTGGTCGAAGGCGAAGCGTCCGCGCACGCCCAGGAACACCAGCAGGGCGAGGGTCAGCACCCCGGCGATGGCGATCAGGGGCACGGTTCGGCTCGGGCGTGCGGTGTGGATCAAGGAACGTCTGCTCCTTCGTGACGGAACGCTGGGCGCCGCGGAGGATCGGCCGGCGGCGCCGGTTCGGCGGCGGGCGCCCGCTGCGCGGCAGCCCGCTCGGCGCCAGCCCGCTCGGCGGCGCTGCACGCCAGGCCGAGGACCAGCAACTGGCAGACCAGCAGCCACTGGTTCTCGAAGGACTGCTTATTGGCCAGGTCGAAAGCGGCGAACAGCAGGCCCGACCCGAACACCAGGCTCGACACCGGGCGATCCAGGAGCCGGATCGCCAGCACGTAGCCGCCAGCGGTGAGGGCGAGCACCACCAGCGCCTGCAGGCCTCCCGGCATGAATTTCCATACCGACAGCGAGTCCTGGCGTGCGGGAAGGTCGAGGAAGAACCGCACCGTGCACCCGTAGAACCTGTTCGGGCTGGCCAGCACCCATGGTAGGCAGATCGCCGCGCCAAGGCCCGCCGCGGCGAGAGCGCGCCGCGGCCCGAAGCCTCGCCACAGCGCCCACAGCGGCAGGACCAGGACCACGTGCTGCTTGGTCGCCAGCGCCAGCCCCAGCGGCACCACCGCAAGCCAGGCGCGCCCCCACAGGGCCAGCGCGACCGCGGCCGCCAGGCAGCCGAGGACCATGCTCTCGTTCCACGATTGCTGCGCCACCCGCAGCGTCCCCGGCAGGCACAGGGCCATGACCGCCAGCGGCACGGCGAGCGTGGCCGGCCCGCCGGCGGGCCGGGGCGTCCGCCCCCCGGCCCGGTGGTGGACCGCCGCGACGAGCATGCCCACCCCGCCGAGCAGCACCGCCAGCTCGGCGTAGCGGACGTCGCCGAGCAGGACCCGCCCGGGCACCGCCGCCAGGAAGGTGAAGGGCAGGTAGTTGAAGCAGTCGTTCGTCTGGCCGGCCGGGACGCCGGAGAACGACAGCTCGTAGGGGTTCGCTCCGTGCAGCAGCGCCCGCGCCGACTGCTGCAGGATGATCCACACGTCGATCGCCGGGTGGCCGCTGGCCTGCACGATCAGCACGACGGCGGCCGCCATGGAGCCGAACGCCAGCGTGCCGAGCCTCCACCGCCAGCGCGCCACCAGCACCGCCGCGACCAGCACCACGCTCGCGAGCATGCCGAACGCGGTGGCCAGGTGGAACAGCCGGCCCAGCTCGACGTTGCCGATGGGTGGCCACCACACCTGGGGGATCAGGCCGATCAGCAGCGCCGCCACGATCGACGCCCTGGACGGCACCCGCGGCACCAGCCGCAGCGCGGTGAGCGTCGCCAGCACCAGGCAGCCGATGACGATGACCGAGATGTTCAGGTTCGTGTAGATGGTGGAGTAGCTGGTGGCCGCCGCGATCGAGGCCGCCACGACGAGCGCCGCGTCTCCGCTGTACCGTGAAACCAGAGCGCGTGAAGTTCGGATCTGCACGTGGATGAGGACTTTCGGCGGGTGTCGGCTGCCGGCGTATGCTAACAGCTCCTCCAGCCGACCCGCGCCCGCCGGCCACCCGGGACCGCCCCAGCGGTCCCGCCTGACCAGGAGCCGAGCGTGTGAAGAGCACGACCACCGGCGAGACCAGACAGCTCCCCGTGCAGCCGTCGCCGCCAGCCGAACCGCCCGCCAAGCGCCGCCTCGCGACCTGGTGGCTGGCCGCGCTGGTCACCGCCACGGTGGCCAGCCTGTGGATCACCTGGCCGCTGGCGCTGCACATGACGCAGCTCTGGTCGGTCATGCTGCCGGGCTCCGCGCAGCTGGGCGCCCCGCCGCGCGACGCCTTCGCCGGCACCGACGCCCTCCAGACGATGCACGTCAACCGCGTGGTCATCGACGACGTGCTGCACCTGCGCGAGCCGTTCCTCGACCCGGTCAGCGGCGCCGCCGGGCCGGAGCCGCTGCGCACCACCTCGCTGGACGTGCCGTGGACGCCGGTCATGGCGCTGATCCTGCCGTTCGCCGGGCTCGTCGCCGCCTACAACTCGACCCTGCTGCTGGCCTCGGTGGCCACGGTGCTGTGCGCCTTCGGGTTCCTGCGCAGGCACACGCGCTTCGGGTTGCTCGCGCTGGCCGGCGCGTTGCTCTACGCCTTCGTGCCAGGACGCGTGTTCCAGCTCTCGCTGCACTTCAACGCGGTGATGTGGTGGGCGTTCCCCGCCGCGGCGTGGGCGCTGGAGGTGATGCTGGAACGCCACCGCCAAGGCGGGCGCTGGCTGGCGCCTGGCGCGTGGCTGGCGGCAGTCACCCTGACGGTCGCGCTCTCGGGCGAGTACCACCACGTGCTGTACCTCAGCGGCATGATCGCCTTCCTGGTGGCCTGGTGGGCGGCCGCGGCGGCGCTCCGGCGCGGCCCCGTGCCGCTCGGGCCGGCGGTGCTGGCGATCGGTGCGGTCGCGGCCGCCGACGCCTACGTGATCGGCTCCTTCAGGTGGGTCTTCGGCGGCGGCGTGGCCGGCGAGAACGGCCAGTACGCCGAGGTGCTCCGCTACGCGCCCAACGGCCTGCTCACGCTGATCCACAAGGACCCGGGCGAGCTGGGCGAGGGGCTGGTCTACCTCGGCCTGCCGGTGGCGCTGCTGGCGCTGGCGGGGCTGGTCGTGGCGGTGGCCCGCCGCCGCGGCGAGGCGGCCTACGCCGCGATGGTCCTTCCGGTGCTGTTCCTCACCTTCGGCCCGGCGGCCGACCACGCGCTGGCGGGTGCCCTGCGCGCCGCCGGACTGCCCACAGGCGCCGACCCGTACCGGCGGATCTTCGAACTGGTGCCGTTCCTGCGGCTCCAGCGCGTCTCGGCCAGGCTGCTGGTGCTGGCCGCGCTGCTGCTGATCCTGCTGGCAGTGATCGCCGTCGACGCTGCCGCGCGGTGGGCGCTCGGCTCCGGACGCGCGGGCGCGCGCCGGAGCAGCCCGTCGACACTGGCCGCCATCGGGGCGGCGGCGCTGGTGCTGGGCACCATGTGGACGCTGAACGACTACCGGATCTTCCGGACGGTGCTGCGGCCGGCGCATACCGAGAACCAGGTGATGGTCGCGCTGGAGTCGGCGGGGGACCGTGCCCGGCCGTTCCTGGGGCTGCCGGTCTACGGGCAGACCTATCCATGGAACGCGGCCTCGACCTACCTGGCTTCGCAGACCGGGCGCCCGGTCCTCAACGCCTACAACCAGTCCTCCACATCATGGCTGAACGCCCGGGCAGCCACCCTTGCCCCGCTCAACCAGGGCAGGGCCGACCCAGCGGCACTGGCGGCCCTGCGCGCGACCGGCACCCAGCAGGTGGTGGTGATCAACGAGTCTCACATCTACTGCTGCGGCACGGACTGGCACACGGTCGTGGACCGGTTGGTCGGCTCCGGCCAGTTCCGTCTGGTGGTGGACGACGCGCCCTTCGCCCTCCTCGAGTTCCGGTCCTGATCCATCGCTCACCGCAGCGCGTGACCGGCCGCGGTCATCGAGAGACCGGGGACCTCCCGCGCGACGGGGCTCGCGCCGGCGTGTGCGGCTGCGGCGTCAGCGCCGCGGGCGCTGGGCGGTGAGGCCCCCGAGCGACGGCAGCACCGCGTCGAGCACGGTCGGGAACCAGGCGGTGAAGGCGCCGTCCGGGCCCATGCCGGCCAGTTCGTCGAGCGGCACGCTGGCCCAGTCCTCGACCTCCAGCGGGTCCGGATCGGGCGGCTGCAGGGCGTAGCCCACGAACAGGTGGTTCCACTCGCGCTCGACCAGGCCGGAGACCGGGTCGGTGACGTGGTAGACGGTGGTGCCGGCCTCGGTCAGCTCGACCGGGTCGATGCCCAGCTCCTCGTGGACCCGCCGCGCGGAGGCGTCGGCGGGGTCCTCGCCCGGGGCCGGGTGGCTGCAGCAGGTGTTGCTCCACAGCCCGCCGGAGTGGTACTTCGAGCTGGCGCGCCGCTGGAGGAGCAGCCGGCCGCGGGAATCCACCAGGAAGACCGAGACGGCTCGGTGGAGCTTGCCCGGCGGCTCGTGCGCGGCCAGCTTGGGCATCGGGCCGAGGGTGTGGCCGCGCTCGTCGACGAGCTCGATCAGCGGCTCGCCCCGATCGGCGAAGCCGCCGGGCGGAAGCGGTGAAGGACTCATAGAAGGTCTTTGTAGCACAACGGGGCACCGGCCCCTGGCAGGCTCGCCCGGTCCATCCCTGCAGGGCTGACAAACTGAACGCGCACATTTACCTCCTTTGCTGTGGTGACTGTATCGACCGGTTCGTAACATAGACCCGGCATACCGTTTCTGAGCCGTACACGCGAGCAACGGCGCTCTCCGGGTCGTCCCTCGGCGGCCTGCCGGTCCTCGTACGGACACACGGCAGGAGGAGGCTCGGGATGGCCCGCGACTTCGGCTTCGGTATCGAGGAGGAACATCAGATCCTGGACCCTGGCAGCGGCGAGCTGCGCTCCGAGATCGAGCGGCTGCTGCCCATGGTCCAGGCGCGGCTCGGCGATCGGGCGCAGCCGGAGCTGTACCAGGCGCAGATCGAGACGGCCACCGACGTCTGCGAATCCCTTGCCGACGCGCGCGCCGAGCTGATCCGGCTCCGCAGCGCCCTGCTGGAGGCCGCCGGCCGCCTCGGCGTCGCCATCGCCACCGCCGGCACCCACCCGTTCTCTGACTGGCGCAGCCAGCGGATCACCCGCAAGGCCCGCTACCAGCGCCTGCTCGCCGACTACCAGCAGGTCGCGCGCGAGCAGGTGCTGTTCGGCTGCCACGTCCACGTCGGCATCCCCGACCGGAGTCGGCCGTCCAGACGATGAACCGGGTGCGCGCGTGGCTGCCGACCATCCTCGCCCTGACCGCCAACTCGCCCTTCTGGCTGGGCGCCGACACCGGCTACGCGAGCTATCGCGCCGAGGTGTGGCTGCGCTGGCCGTCGGCGGGGATGCCGCCCACGCTGTCCGGCCGCGCCGAGTACGACGCGCTGGTTTCCGACCTGGTCGGCAGCGGCAGCATCCGCGGCGATGGCGCGGCGGCTGCTCGCCTTTCTGCGCCCGGTGCTGGAGGACGAGGGCGACTGGGAAGAGGTCGGCGAGCTGCTGGAGCGCGTGCTCACCGACGGCAACGGCGCGATCCGCCAGCGCCGCGCGCTGGCCCGTAGCGGCGGCTTCCCCGCGGTCATGGAGGTGATCGCCACCACCGCATCCGGCTGAGCGGGACCGGAGCGGGGATCAGCGCACGGTGAAGGTCTGGAGCATGCCGTGGAGCGCGTGCGGCTCGCCGTCCAGTCCGCGGACCAGCAGGTAGGTCTCTATGGGCTTCTCCCCGCGGCCGGCCGGCAGCGCCAGGAAGGTCAGGTGACCCTGGTTCGCTCCGGGTCGACGCGGTGGTGGAGGCCGTTGGCGACGACCTGGCGCAGCCGTTCCATGGCGTCCCAGACGTCGACGAACCGCGTGGTGAGCGGCGCCGGGCCGAACCGGATCCGGTCCGGCGGGCGGAAGTCGGGGATCACCCGTGCCTGCGAGATCAGCGCCTGGGAGATGCGGTAGCCGTCGGGGTGGGCGAGCGAGACGTGCGCACCCCGGACCGCCGCGTCGCGGGGGCTGGCCAGCGAGAAGCCGAGCGGCGCCAGCCAGGCGTCGTGCAGCTCGATCAGCAGCTCCGTCAGGGCGATCCCCTTGGCGCGCAGCCGCTGGATCCCCGCCTCCGCCAGCACGGCGACGCCCTCCTCGACCAGCGCGATCCCCGGCACGAACGGCGTCCCGACCAGGAACCGCGACAGGTCCGGTGCCGGGTCGTAGCCCTGCGCCATGGCAAACTGGTCCCGCTGCCCGAACCAGCCCCAGATCGGCTGGCGCAGGCGTCCCTGGTGCTCCCGGCGCACGTAGAGGAAGGCGGGCGCTCCGGGGCCGGCGTTCAGGTACTTGTAGGTGCAGCCGACCGCCAGGTCCGCGCCGCCGGCGTCGAGCTCCACCGGCACCGCGCCGACCGAGTGGCACAGGTCCCACAGCGTCAGCGCGCCGGCCCGGTGGGCCACCGCGCTGATCGCCGCCATGTCGGCGAGCGCTCCGGAGCGGTAGTCGACGTGCGACAGGCTGAGCAGGGCAGTGCGCTCGCCGATCGCGCGCTCGACGGCCGCGGCGGTGGGGCCTTGGAGCTCGTCGAACTCCACCAGCTCGAGCCGGCGCCCGCTGGCCGCCGCCAACCCCTCCAGCACGTAGCGGTCGGAGGGGAAGTTGTGGTGGTCGGAGACGATCACCTCGCGGCCGGGCCTGGCGTCCAGCGCCGCCGCGGCCAGCTTGTAGAGGTTGACGCTGGTGGAGTCGGACACCGCGACCTGCCCGGGCGCCGCACCGACCAGGTGCTCGCCGATGCGGTCGCCGGCGCGCAGGGCCAGGTCCATCCAGCGCTCGTTCCACGAGCGGATCAGGCGGCTGCCCCATTCGTCCTCGACCACCGTGCGCAGCCGCTCCATCGACCGCCTCGGCAGACGCCCGAGCGAGTTGCCGTCGAGGTAGAGCAGATCGGGGTCATCGATGACGAACTGGTCCCGCAGGTCCGCCAGCGGGTCGCCCCGGTCAAGGCGCTGCGCGGCGGCGCGGTCGGTGACGGCCATGACAACATCAATATCACGATCCGCGCGTCGCGGTCTGGAAGATTGTCCGCGATGAGCGATGCACTGCTAGTCTTCCGCCTCGTGGAACTGGAGTTGCCTCTCGTCATCGGCGTGGACGCCGGCGGATCGCAGACCAGGGTGCTGGTCGCCAGCGTCGCTGGAGCGCGCGTCTCCGCGGCTGCCAGCGGCGGCGGCAACCCAACCTCCTGCGGCCTCGGCGCGACCGTCTCGAGTCTGCGCGCTGGCCTCGAGTCCGCCCTATTTGGCCTGGACAGGCGGGTAATCTGCTATGCCGTGCTCGGCGTGGCGGGCGCCAGCCCCTGCCTGCGGGAGCTGCGGGACGCGGTGCGGGACACCTGGCGCGCGCTGGGGCTCGAGTGCCCCTTCCAGGTCGTCTCCGACCTGGAGGCCGCGTTCGCCGCCGGGACCCAGGCGGAGGACGGCATCGTTTTGGTGGCCGGAACCGGAGCGGCCGCCGCCCGGGTCCGCCAGGCGCGGGTGGTCCGCCACGTCGACGGGCACGGGTGGCTGCTCGGCGACGACGGCTCCGGGTTCTGGCTGGGCCGGGAGTCGCTGCGGGCCTGCCTGGCGCAGATCGACGGTCGCGGCCGGCCCACAGGGCTCACGGGGCCGGTCCTGCGCGCGCTGGGACTGGAGGAGGCGCTCGACGATCCCGCGGCGACCAGGCGAATCAAGGAGGCCGTCTACCACCGCCCGCCGGTGGCGCTTGCCGAGCTGGCGCCGCTGGTCACCGCGGCGGCGGCCGGCGGCGACGAGGTCGCCGCCGCGATCGTGGACCGCGCGGCGACGCTGCTGATCTCGGCGGCGGAGGCCCTGCTGGACCCTGTGCCGCGGACGCTGGAGCGCGTGGTGCTCGCCGGCGGGGTACTGCTGGCGCCTGGGCCGCTGTCGTCGGCGGTGCGCTCCGGGCTCCGCGACCGCCTGGGCCGCCCTCCGGCGCTGGCGACCGACGGGGCCGCCGGGGCGGCCGTGCTCGCCCTGCGCGCCATGACCGGCCGACCGATCTCGCCGGCCCTCCACGAGCGGGTGTGCAGCGCCATCGGCTTCGCCACCGCCGAGCTGGTGGCGGTGCGGGAGCGGAAACTCCAGGCGACCCGGTGAAGGGGCCGGCGGTGGACGGGGTCAGCCTACCCAGCCCGCGGCGGATCCGCGCGGTGCAGCGGCGGCTCGCCCGCAGTCGCCAAGGGCCGTTCAACCCCAAGCCGAACCTGCGGCCGCTCGACGAGGTGGTCGCTACGGTGCTGTCGCAGCACACCTCGGACGTCAACTCCGAGCGTGCCTTCGCGAGCCTGAAGCGGCGCTTCCCAGCCTGGGAGGAGGTGCTGGATGCGCCCACCGAGGAGGTCGCGGCGGCCATCCGCGGCGGCGGCATCGCCAACCAGAAGGCCGCCCGCATCCAGCGGATCCTGGCCGAGATCGAGCGGCGCGAGGGCCGCCTCGACCTCGCCCGCCTGGGCGCGCTGGGCGACGCCGAGGTCGAGGAGTACCTGACCTCCCTGCCAGGGGTCGGTCCCAAGACCGCGGCCTGCGTGCTGCTGTTCTCCATGGGGCGCGATGCCTTCCCGGTCGACACCCACGTCCACCGCGTCACCGCCAGGCTCGGCTGGATCCCCGCCGACGCCAGCGCGGAGCGCGCGTACCAGCTCCTCGGCCGTCTGGTGCCGGCCGACATCCGCTACGACCTCCACGTCGGCCTGGTCACCCACGGCCGGGCGGTCTGCAAGGCCCAGCGCCCACGCTGCTCGGTCTGCGTCCTCCGCGACCTGTGCCCATTCGTCGGCTGACGAGCCTCAGCCTCCGCCGCGGTCGACGCCGCCTCCCGCCCTCAGTTCCGCTTGCCCCGCACCCGCCACCTGCGAGCGACTCGCACCTTGTGGTACCCCTTGGAGGATGATGCGACCACTTGCTGAGCAGACGATCGTGGTCACCGGGGCGACCGACGGACATGGCAGGGCGCTCGCCGGCGAGCTCGCCGCCGCCGGTGCCACCTTGGCGCTCCATGGCCGCGACGACACCAAGGGCCTGGCGACCATCCGTGACCTTCGCGAGCGAACCGGCAACGACAAGCTCCAGTGGTTCCGTGCGGACCTCGCGTCGCTGGACGAAGTCCGCGACCTGGCCAGCCAACTGCAGTCCGATCTCGACCGCATCGACGTGCTGGTCAACAACGCCGGCATCGGCGCGACCCAGCCTGGCGACGGGCGCCGGATGGTCAGCCGCGACGGCTACGAGCTGCGCTTCGCCGTCAACTACCTCTCGCACTACCTGCTGACCAGGTCGCTGCTGCCGGTGCTGGTCTCCTCGGCGCCGGCCAGGGTCGTCAACGTCAGCTCGGCCGGGCAGGCGCCGATCGACTTCGACGACGTGATGCTGGAGCGCGGCTATGACGGCGTGCAGGCCTACTGCCAGAGCAAGCTCGCGCAGGTCATGCTCACCATCGACCTGGCCGAGGAGCTGCGCGGCAGCGGTGTGACCGTCAACTGCCTGCATCCGGCCACCTTCATGCCCACCAAGATGGTCGTGGCCGGCGGCGTCCAGCCGATCAGCACGATCGAGGAAGGCGTCGAGGCCACCATGCGGCTGGTGGCGGCGCCCGAGCTGGACGAGGTGAGCGGGCGTTACTTCAACGGCGAGGTCGAGGCCCGGCCGCAGCGCCAGGCCGGCGATGCCGGCGCGCGCCGCCGGCTCCGCGAGCTGTCCGACCAGCTCACGGGGCTTGCGGCCACGCGCGGCCGCCAGATCCGGGGATCGCCTTGACCGGCCAGGCGATCGGGCCTACCGTGGCGCTGCTGTCGACCCCAGGCGGGAGAGCCTCCGCGCGGCCAGCGCGGGGCGCCGAAGGGGCAACGCTCCCCGGAACCTCTCAGGCGAAGATGACCGCCAGGGCGAGGCAACTCTGGAAAGTGGGCGGATTGTGCGTGGGTGGCCGCCTCACCGAAGGTGCAAATCGGCGTCGAGCGTGACGCTGGTGAAGCTCTCAGGTCCCGGCGACAGAGGGGGAGGCTGACCAAGCGCGTCTCGTTTGGCGCGGAGCCGAGGGAGCCTCCACTATGACCGATCGCTTGTCACTGGCCCAGCTGGAGCGGGCCGCGCCGTTCGCCGAGCGGCACATCGGACCATCCGCCGACGAGCAGGCCAAGATGCTCGCCGTGGTCGGCTACGGCTCGCTGGACGAGCTGGTCGCCGATGCCATCCCGGACACCATCAAGGCGTTCGACCCCCTTGACCTGCCGCCGGCCGCCAGCGAGGCCGGGGTGCTGGCGGAGCTGCGCGATCTCGCCGGGCGCAACCGCCTGCTGGCCTCGATGATCGGGCTCGGCTACTCGGACACGATCACCCCTCCGGTGATCCGTCGCCAGGTGGTCGAGAACCCTGGCTGGTACACCTCCTACACCCCCTACCAGCCGGAGATCTCCCAGGGCAGGCTGGAGGCGCTGCTCAACTTCCAGACGATGGTCACCGACCTGACCGGGCTGGACATCGCGAACGCCTCGCTGCTGGACGAGTCCACCGCCGCGGCGGAGGCGATGGCGCTGTGCCATCGAGCCGCCCGCAAGGACGGGGCCTTCGTGATCGACGCCGACTGCCACCCGCAGACCATCGAGGTGGTCCGGTGCAGGGCCGAGCCGCTCGGGGTCGAGGTGCTGGTCGCGGACTTGTCCGAGGGCCTGCTCGGGGTGCAGCTGTTCGGCGTGCTGGCGCAGTACCCGGGGTCGAGCGGGGCCGTCCGCGACCTGACGGCGCTGGTCCAGGCGGCCCACGATCGCGGCGCGCTGGTCGCGGTGGCCGCCGACCCGCTTGCGCTCACGCTGCTGAAGCCGCCGGGTGAAATGGGCGCCGACGTCGCCGTGGGGTCCAGCCAGCGCTTCGGGGTGCCGCTGTGGTTCGGCGGCCCCCACGCCGGCTTCATGGCCGTCCGCAAGGGCCTGGAGCGGCAGCTTCCGGGCAGACTCGTGGGCGCCTCGATCGACGTGGACGGGCGCACCGCCTACCGGCTGGCGCTGCAGACCCGCGAGCAGCACATCCGCCGCGAGCGGGCCACCAGCAACATCTGCACGGCGCAGTCGCTGCCGGCGATCGTGGCCAGCATGTACGCGGTCTACCACGGTCCGGAGGGCCTGGCGGCGATCGCCAGGCGGGCGCACCGCTACGCGGCCGTGCTGGCGGCGGGGCTGCGCGCCGGTGGGGTCGAGGTGGTCCACGACCGGTTCTTCGACACCGTGCTGGCCCGCGTGCCAGGTCGGGCGGACGCGGTGGTCGCCGCCGCCGCGGGGCTCGGCGTGAACCTGCGCCCGGTGGACGCCGACCACGTCGGCGTCTCGACCGACGAGGTCACCACCCGTGAGCACCTGGAGAAGGTCTGGCGGGCCTTCTCCAGCGTCGCGGGCGACGGCGGCGCCGTGCAGCAGGCGGCGGCCGCCGGGGAGGGCGCGCCGGCCGCTGGGCACGGCGCGGCCCGGGCCGGCTTCCCGGCCGCCCGGGACGTCGACGGGCTGGACGCGGCCACGCCGGACGCGCTGCCGGCGGAGCTGGTCCGTGGCAGCGCGTTCCTGACGCATCCGGTATTCCACCGCTACCGCTCCGAGACGGCCATGATGCGCTACCTGCGCGGGCTCTCGGACCGCGACATCGCGCTGGACCGCTCGATGATCCCGCTCGGCTCCTGCACGATGAAGCTCAACGCCGCCGCCGAGATGGAGCCGGTCACCTGGCCGGGCTTCGCGTCGCTGCACCCCTTCGCCCCGCTCGACCAGGCCGGCGGCTACGTGGAGCTGATCGGCGAGCTGGAGCGCTGGCTGGTCGAGATCACCGGCTACGACCGGGTCTCGCTGCAGCCCAACGCGGGCTCGCAGGGCGAGCTGGCGGGGCTGCTGGCGATCCGCGCGTACCACGCGAGCCGGGGCGAGCGCCGCGACGTCTGCCTGATCCCGTCGTCGGCGCACGGCACCAACGCCGCCAGCGCCTCCATGGCGGGCCTGCGGGTCGTGGTGGTCGCCTGCGACGACCAGGGCAACGTCGACCTCGACGACCTGCGCGCCAAGATCGCCGCCCACCGCGAGCGGCTGGCCGTGCTGATGATCACCTACCCGTCCACCCACGGGGTATTCGAGCCGGGGATCATGGACCTCTGCGACGCCGTGCACGAGGCCGGCGGCCAGGTCTACGTCGACGGCGCCAACCTGAACGCGCTGGTGGGCCTGGCAAAGCCGGGCAGGTTCGGCGCCGACGTCTCGCACCTCAACCTCCACAAGACCTTCTGCATCCCGCACGGCGGCGGCGGTCCCGGGGTGGGGCCGGTGGCGGTGCGGGGCCACCTCGCCCCGTTCCTGCCCAACCACCCGCTGCGCTCGGAGGCCGGGCCGCGGAGCGGGGTGGGGCCGATCGCGGCGGCGCCGTGGGGCTCCGCCGGAATCCTGCCGATCTCCTGGGCGTACGTGCGGCTGATGGGGCCCGACGGCCTGCGCCGCGCCAGCGAGGTGGCGATCCTCGGCGCCAACTACGTGGCTCGCAAGCTGGCGCCGCACTATCCGGTGCTCTACGCGGGGCGCAAGGGCCTGGTCGCGCACGAGTGCATCCTGGACCTGCGGCGGATCACCAAGGAGAGCGGCGTGACCGCCGAGGACGTGGCCAAGCGCCTGGTCGACTACGGGTTCCACGCCCCGACCATGTCGTTCCCGGTGGCCGGCACGCTGATGGTCGAGCCGACGGAGTCCGAGAGCATGGCCGAGCTGGACCGTTTCTGCGAGGCCATGATCGCGATCCGCAACGAGATCGCCCGCGTGGCCGCCGGCGAGCTGGACCCGGAGGACAACCCGCTGCACAACGCGCCGCACACCGCCGACATGCTGGCGGGGGAGTGGTCGCACGCCTACAGCCGCGAGCAGGCCGCCTTCCCGGTGGCCAGCCTCCGCCGGGACAAGTACTGGCCGCCGGTGCGGCGCATCCAGGGCGCCTACGGCGACCGCAACCTGGTCTGCACCTGCCCACCCCTGAGCGCCTGGGGAGGCTGACGCGCGGCCTGTCCCCGGCGGCGCTGACGCGTTGGGGGAGCGCAGTTTAACCGGTTCGCGGGCACTCAACCGAATCGGGTGACCAGGTTGGCTGGGCGCTCGCCGGCGAGGACGGCGCGGACGCCGTCGGCGGCCAGCCGGGCCATGGCCGTTCGGGTCTGCAGCGAGCCGCTGCCGACGTGGGGCAGCAGCACGGTCCGCGGAGCGGCCAGCAGCTTCGGCGGCACGTGCGGCTCGTCCTCGTACACGTCCAGGCCGGCGGCGAAAATGGTGCCCGACTCCAGGGCCTCGGCCAGCGCCTCGGAGTCGACCACCGGGCCGCGGGCGGTGTTGACCAGCACCGCGCTCGGCTTCATCAGCTCCAGCTCGCGGCGGCCGATCAGGTGCCTGGTGTGCTCGGAGAGCGGGATGTGCAGGCTGACCACGTCCGCGCTGGCCAGCAGTTCGTCGAGGGATGCCAGGTGGCCCGGCTGGCCCGTCGGGTGGCGCGTGTGGTGCAGGACGCGCATGCCGAAGCCCGCGGCGCGCCGGCCGACGGCCCGTCCGATGCGCCCGTAGCCCACCAGCCCCAGCGTCGCGCCATGGACGTCGTAGCCGAGGTACTGGTTGATGTTCCAGGCCGTCCAGCGGCCGGCGCGCAGGTCGCGCTCGGCCTCGCCGAACAGCCGGGAGGCCGCCAGGATCAGCCCGAAGGCCACGTCGGCGGTCGTCTCGTCGAGCACCCCGGGGGTGTTGCACACCGCCACGCCCGCACGTTCGGCGGCCGCGACGTCCACGTTGTCGTAGCCGACGGCCACGTTGCCGATCGCCTTCAGGTTCCGTCCCGCGGCGATCACCCCGGCGTCGATCCTGTCCGTCAGCAGGCAGACGATCGCGTCCACTCCGGCCGCCGCGTCGACCAGCTCCTGGTGCGTGAGCGGCTGGTCGCCCTCGCGCTGGACGAGCTCGTGCCCCTCCAGCGGATCCAGGCCACCGGGCGGAAGCTGGCGCGTGACGAGAACTCTGGCCATGGCTGCTGCGCTCCTCGGTCGACGGTTGACCCAGATGATGGCAGCCCCCGCGCGTCGGGTTGAACTGTGGTGATATGTTGAGTTCTGATGAAACCAAGTTCGATTCTGTCGTCACCTGCGCGAGCGCGAAGTGTGACCGACCTGCCCGCCCAGCGGCAGGAGCGGATCCTCGGGGAGGTCGCGCGCAACGGCGGCGCACGGGTGAGCGAGCTCACCGAGCTGCTCGGCGTCTCCGACATGACCGTGCGGCGCGACCTCGACACGCTGGCGCGCCGCGGTCTGGTCAGGAAGGTCCACGGCGGTGCCACGCTGCCGCGCAGGGGCAGCACGGACGAGCCGGGGTTCGAGGCCAAGTCCAGCCAGGAGCGGCCGGCCAAGGACGCCATCGCCCGACGCGCCGCCGAGTTCGTGGAGCCGGGCATTGCGGTCGCGGTGACCGCGGGGACCACCACCTACGCGCTGGCCCACCACCTGGCGCGGGTGCCGGAGCTGACCGTGGTCACCAACTCGCTGCCGGTCGCCGAGGTGCTCGACGCCTCTGGCCGGCCAGACCAGACGGTCGTGCTCAGCGGCGGGGTCCGCACGCTCTCCGACGCGCTGGTCGGGCCGGTCGCCGTGCGGGCGATCCGCTCGCTGCACGTCGACTGGGCCTTCATGGGCGTGCACGGCATCCATCCGGACGCCGGATTCACCTCGCCAAACCTGCTGGAGGCCGAGACCAACCGCGCCGTGCTCGCCTCGGCGCGCCGTCTGGTGGTGCTGGCCGACCACACCAAATGGGAGGTGGTCGGGCTCAGCACCATCGCCTCGCTCGAGCAGGCGTCGGTGGTCATCACCGACTGGGGCATGCCCGAGTCGGCGCGCGAGGCGCTGGCCGCGCGCGTCGGCGAGCTGATCGTCGTCGGGCCCGGGGAGGCCTGAGGATGCCTGTCGAGTCCGAGCAGGCACAGGCCCAACGACCGGTGACGGCGCGGCCTCTGGAGCCAGAGCCGCCGGTGGGCGACTCGGCGGGCGCGGGGCGGCCGCTGGTCGCCGCCCCGCGCCCCCAGCACGACGACCACCAGCTGCCCGACGGTCGCTACCTGATCGCCTACCGGAGCGCTCCCAATGCCTGAGCTGCGCTTCAGCAGGCTGCGCAATGAATGGGTGGCGTTCGCGACCGAGCGCAACGACCGCACGTTCCTGCCGACCGAGTCCTGCCCGCTGTGCCCCAGCGGCTCTGGAGGTGGCAGCGAGGTCCCGCTCGACGACTTCGAGGTGGTGGTGTTCGAGAACCGCTTCCCGGCGCTCGGGCCCGACCGCCTGCCCGACGGCAGCCCGGTCCGCCCGCCGACCACCGGCTGCGAGGTGGTCGTCTACACCCCTGAGCACGACGCGACCCTGGCCGACCTCGACCCCCGCAGGGTTCGGCTGCTGATCGACGTCTGGGCCGAGCGCTACCTGGAGCTCGGGGGCCGGCCGGAGGTCGCCTACGTGTACGTGTTCGAGAACAAGGGCGAGGTCATGGGGGTGACCCTGCACCACCCTCACGGCCAGATCTACGCCCTGCCGTTCGTCCCGCCGGTCGCCGCCACCGAGCTGGCGCAGGCCGGCGCCCACCGGCGCGCGACCGGGCGCTGCCTGCACTGCGACGTGGTGGCGGACGAGCGGTCCGGCCAGCGGCGGGTCTTCGACCGCAAGGGCATGGTCGCGTTCGTGCCCGAGGCCGCCCGCTGGCCCTACGAGCTGCACCTGTACCCGGAGCGGCACGCCGGCTCGCTCGCCGAGCTGGACGCGCCACGGCGCGACGCCCTCGCCGAGGCGCTGCTGGAGGTCGTGCGCGCCTATGACCGCCATTTCGGCTTCTCCACGCCCTACGTGATGGCCATCCACCAGGCGCCCACCGATGGCGGCGACTGGCCGGACGCCCACGTCCATATCGAGCTGTACCCGCCGCATCGCCGGCCCGACCGGCTCAAGTACGTGGCGGGCGTCGAGCTGGGCGCCGGGACGTTCGTGAACGACACCCTCCCCGAGGAGACCGCCGCCCAGCTCCGCGTCGCGTGCCGCTTGGCGTGAGTCCTCGGCGCGGCGTGGCGAACGCCCATTCGAAAATCCATTTGACGGCCTGTTCCAGCCGTCCGTATGATCTCCTTGTTTCCCCCTCTGGGAGGGGAATTCCTCGGGCCCCGTTGGGGCCCTTTCTTTTTGGGGAGGTCAGGGTGGGAAACTGCATCGGGTTCGTCGACGCCGGGTACCTCAAGGCTGCAGGTGGGCGGATGCTCGGCGTCAGTACCAACAAGCTCTGGCCAGTGAGCGAGGCCGTCGTCTCCTGGTTTCAGCAGATCGCCTCGAGCTTCCCGGACGAGCGGTTCCTGCGCGTGTATTTGGTACGACGGCCAGCATGATCCTCGGCATCGAGGCTACGCCGCACAGCGCGTCTTCTTCGACGCGATCTCCAGGACGCCGGGCCTCCAGTTCCGTGCTGGTCATCTGGTGGAAAGGACGCCGGGTTGGCAGGCTCCGGTCCGCCGAGCGATCCAGGAGTCGGCGAGGCATTTCCACCTCGACCCCGAGCTGTTCCTCGCCGACTTCGAGGAGCGATTCCATCTCATGCCTGAGCGACAGCAGAAGGGCGTGGACACGCTCATCACCCTGGACCTTGTCCGGCTCGCCCAGCAGGGGGCGTACAGCACCGGCGTCCTGATCGCGGGCGACCGTGATCTGGCCGAGCCGGTCCGGGTCGCGCAGGCCATGGGACGGCGCGTCGTCGTGGCGCACCCCGCTCGCGCCGGCGTCGCCAACGAGCTGCGCCAGCTCGCCGACCAGGTACGGCCGATCTCCGCGGGCGAAGTGGGAAGGATGCTCGAACCACGCCGCCAGCCTCGCCGTCCCGAGCGCGTCCCGGCCGGCGTCTGATGCCGGCGTCTCAGGAGAGGCGGGGTTCGCGGGTGCCGGTGGCCTGCTGCTGGGTGCGGGTGGCGAGGGCTTCGGCTTGGGCGATGGCGGCGAGGCCGACGAGCAGGTGGAGGACCTCGATGACCCAGTGGGCGGAGCCCTGCAGGAGGCTGTCCTGGGCGAAGCCGAGGACGACCACCACGACGCCCCAGATGCCGGCGATCAGGACCAGCCGCCGGTCAACGCCGGCCCGGGCGGCCGCGAACACCAGGACCTCCAGCGACAGGACCAGAATGATCCCCGAGAACTGGTGCAGGGGGATCAGGCCGGTGGCGTTGTCGGTCCAGAAGAGCACGCCAAGCACGATCTGAACGATCGCGGTGAGCCGCACCAGGCCCCTGGAGATGGTGACGGTCCTGCTCAAGGTGGTCGACCTCCATCGGTTCGGTTCGGTCATGAACGGGTTCGGCGTAGATCCTCCACGATTGGGAGGGTCCGCGTCGTCGTCCGCTGGGCGACCCCGCTTCAACGCCCCTGGGCGCAGGGCCGCCCGGCCGGGTACGACGCCGGAAGTAGGCGCTCCGGGGGGCGTCCCGGCGTCGCGGCGAGCTGGCGTCAGCGGGGAGGGCCGGCTCAGTCGAGCCACCCGGGGCGGACCAGGCCGGACTCGTACGCGAAGACCACCAGCTGGGCGCGGTCGCGGGCATTGAGCTTGACCATCGCCCGGCTGACGTGGGTCTTGGCGGTGGCTGGGCTGACCACCAGCCGCTCGGCGATCTGCTCGTTGGACAGCCCGGCGGCGACCAGGCCCATGACCTCGCGCTCCCGGTCCGTCAGCGAGCCCAGGTCCGTGGCGGGAAGGGGCTCCTTGGAGCGTGCGGCGAACTCGGCGATCAGCCGCCTGGTGACACCCGGCGACAGCAGCGCGTCGCCCTGGGCGACGGCGCGGACCCCGTGGATCAGCTCGACCGGCTCGGTGTCCTTGACGAGGAAGCCACTGGCGCCGAACCGCAGCGCCTCGAAGACGTACTCGTCCAGGTCGAAGGTGGTGAGGATCACGATCCTGACGGCGTCCAGCCGCTCCTCGCGGGCGATCATGCGGGTGGCCTCAAGGCCGTCAACGCCTGGCATGCGGATGTCCATGAGCACGACGTCGGGGACCAGGCTGCGGGCCAGCCGCACCGCCTCCTCGCCGTCGCCGGCCTCGCCGACGACCTCGATGCCCTCCTGGGCGTCCAGCAGCGAACGGAACCCGGCGCGGACCAGCGCCTGGTCGTCGGCCAGCAGCACCCGGATGGTGCGGTCACCGTCCTGCGCGCTCACGATCCCCCCTCAGTCTTGACGTCGTCCAGCGGCAGCCGGGCCAGCACCCGGAAGCCGCCGCCGGGACGCGGCCCAGCCTCCAGCTCGCCGCCGAGCGCGCTGGCGCGCTCGCGCATCCCGGGGATGCCGTTGCCGCCGCCCGAGGTACTCGGCTGGCCCGTGCCGTTGCCATTGTCGTCGACCTGCACGGTCAGGTCGTCCTCACCGTAGCCGACCCGGATGGTCGCGGTCGCGTGGCCGGCGTGCCTGGCGACGTTGGTGAGCGCCTCCTGGACGATCCGGAAGGCGGCGAGGTCGACCCCGGCGGGCAGCGCCTTCGGCGTGCCGGAGATCTCGGTCCGGACCTCCAGCCCGGCGGCGGAGGCGCGCGACACCAGCCCGTCCAGGCGCTCGACACTGGGCGCCGGGGAGCGCGGCGGCGGTGCCTCGTCGGCCTGCCGTAGCACGCTCAGCACCGAGCGGAGCTCGCCGAGCGCCTCCTTGCTGGCCTGCTTGATCGCGGCCAGGGCGGTGCGCGCCTGCTCCGGCTGCTCGTCGATGAGGTGTAGGGCCACGCCGGCCTGCACGTTGATGAGCGAGATGTTGTGCGCCAGCACGTCGTGCAGCTCGCGGGCGATCCGCAGGCGCTCCTCGCTGGCGCGGCGGCGCGCCTCCTCGGCGTGCATCCGCGCGGTCTCCAGCGAGCGCTCGCGCCGGATCCTGGCGATCTCGGCGACGGTGCCGAGCACCAGTAACCAGGCGGCGATGCCGACCGCGGCGAGCGCGTTCGGCGGCTTGGGCTCGCTGCCGACCAGGTAGGGCAGCCACATGAAGGCCGGGTAGCCGAGCGCCAAGGATCCCCAGGCCACCAGCCGGTGGCCGCGGATCATGGCGTTGAACAGCGCGATGATCAGCGGCAGCCAGATCGGCCCCTCCGCGTAGTCGAGCAGCAGGTACGCCAGGGTGGCCGCCACCGCCACACCCAGGGTGGCTACCGGCCAGCGCCTCCGGCCGATCAGCCCCAGCGCGCCGATGGCCAGCAGGGCGATGCCGAGCGCATCGAGCCCGTGACGGCCGGTCTGACGGTGGCTGGCGACATGGGTGACGCCGATCTGGAACGCGCCGATCAGCACCGCCGGCAGCACGTCGACACGCCAGTTCGGCCAGGCCGGGGAGCTGCGATGCCACCGGCCTGGCGACCTGAAGAACACGTCTTGGCTGGACACAAGGGCAGCGTAGGCCACAGGTGGCGGTGGCGTCATCGCTCCGTCGAAGGCGATCGCGCTACTCCCGGGGGAGTAGCCCTGGGAGGCCTCGGTGGCGGCGGCGCGGTCACTCCAGACCCAACGGGTTGGGGACCGGCAGGCCTCCGGCGGCCACGATCTCCGTGCGGATCGGCAGCAGCAGCGATTCCAGCCGCGCCGCCTGCTCGGCGCCGAGCGCGTCCCAGGTCGGCTTCATCAGCTCGTCGGTGCGCCGCTCGACCGCGGCGCGGCCGGCCGCGCCCGCATCCGTGAGCGCGCCCCGCTCGTCCAGCCAGCCGCGCGAGCGCAGGCGCGCCACGGACTCGTCCCACTCGGCCTGGCTCCATTTGCGGCGCTCCCGCAGCAGCTCGGCGGGCGGTCCGCCGGCCGCGCTGGCGGTCACCAGCGCCTCGCAGGGCGACAGGCCGGCCACCACCAGCGAGGCCACGTGCCCGTCGCCGCGCGCCTCGCGGAGGATCGTCGCCGCCTGCCACAACCGCAGGTGCGGCTGGGTCGGCCAGGGCAGCGCCGAGTTGGCGGCGGCCAGGGGGCGGCCCGCGGTGGCGGTCGCCCGTGCGGCCATCGACGCCAGCTCCGCGGCCTTGGCGACGGCGGCGCTGGAGACCCCCGGGCCGAGGAGCCGCCGCAGCCCCTCGTCGGCCGCCGCCAGCCGCGCCTCCACCAGCGCCTCGGGAGTCGCGTACGACCAGGCGTCGGGGATCGCGCGGCGGACCATGTCCGGGTGGAAGTTGTAGAACAGCGCGGCGACCACCTCGGCCGGGACGGGTCCGAGCGGCGCCGCGCGGGTGCCGAAATAGCTCATCCACCCGCCCTTGAGCCCCAGCGCGTCGGTCCGCCGCCTGGTGTCGGGCATGAAGTAGACAACCGCGTGGTACGGCTCGAGCGCCCGCCACAGCCGCCGCGAGATGTGGTCGGCGGTCGCCGGGGCCTCTTCGGGGTGTGCCTGCGTTGGCATCCTGCCTCCTGTCGAGGGTCACTTCGTGCTGTTGCGCGAGCGGTCCATGAGCGCGGCGAGCTCGGCTCGGGTCGGGGTGGCCGACAGGTAGGCGTAGCAGCCCCTCGGCACTCGCCGTCTCGACGCCCACGCACCCCTCCGATCCACGGTCGGCACCCCGGTCCAGTATGGAAGCTCGTGCCGGGTCGCGCCGATGCGCGACAATCGTGGGCATGGACACCGGTGGTCTGGTGCTCGTCGGGATCGCGATCCTGGTCGGCCTGCTGGGGGTGCTGGTCCCGGCGCTGCCGGGGCTGCTGCTGGTGTGGGCGGCGGTGCTGGTCTGGGCGCTGGTCGAGCGCACGGCCGCCGCCTGGGTCGTGCTGGCCGCGGCCACCGTCCTGGTGGCTATCAGCCAGGTGGTGAAGTACCTGATCCCCGGGCGGCGGATGCGCGCCGCCGGCGTGCCGTGGACCAGCCTGGCCGGCGGGGGAGTCCTTGGGATCGTCGGCTTCTTCGTGGTCCCGATCGTCGGCGGCTTCCTCGGCTTCGTGCTCGGCGTCTACCTCGCCGAGCGGGTGCGCCTCGGCGACCACCCGCGGGCGTGGTCCTCGACGCTGCACGCCCTCCGCGCCGTCGGCCTGTCCATCCTCATCGAGCTGGGCGCCGGCCTGCTGGTGGCCGGCGCGTGGCTGGCGACCGTGCTCCTCACCTGAACGGGCCAGCCACGAGCGACCTGAACGCGCCGGCCGGGAGCGGCCCCACGTCAGACCGGCTCCGGGAACGCCAGCTCCCCGGCGGTGACGGAGGCGTCCAGGCGGTTCTCGAAGGGGGCCAGCGGGCACGCCCAGCGGGAGTCGTAGGCACACGAGGGGTTGTAGGCGTAGTTGAAGTCGAGGGTGATCCGGTCACCGTCGGCCTGGAAGCCTCGGCCGAAGGTGCCCTTGATGGTGTCGGTCAGGTAGCGCCCGGCGCCGTAGGTCCGGCCCCCGGCGGTGGCGTCCCGGAACGGCAGGAACAGCCCACCGCCGTAGCCGAGGGTCCACAGGAGGGTGAGGCTCCCGAACGGGGTCCGCAGCCGGCCGACCCGGCGGTAGCGGACCACCCCGTCCTCGCCGCCGGTGTCGATCAGCAGGTCCTCGCCCAGCTCGACCGGTTCCAGCCGGGTCTCGACCCGCGCCCGCGCCGAGTAGGGGAACCACGGCAGGGTCTTGAAGCTCGCCCGCTGCGCAGCGCTGAGCGGTGACTGCGGGTGCTCGCGGAACAGCCGGTCACGGCCGCCCCGGAACGCCTCCAGGCCAGCCTCGCCGTCGCGCGGCTCGGCCAGGTACAGGCGCGCCACCCGCTCCCGCCACCCGGCCAGCTCCAACCACCGGTCCATGCCAGCTCCTCCCTCGGTCGGTGGACGCCTGTCCGGGCCCAGTGTCACCGCCCGGCGTCACAATTGCCGCGTGCAGATCGGGTTGGTGGTGGACGCCGAGGGCGGGGGCCTGCTCCAGGCCTTCGCCGACGACGGCGCGCCCGCCGGGCCGCCGCGGGGCGTGGCCGACGCAGTCGCCGCGGTGGCGGAGCGCGAGCGGGCCGAGCGGCCCCGCTGGCTGTGGGCCTCCACCGCCGAGACCTACCCGGCACTGCTGCGAGCGGGCGCCCGGGTCGCGCGCTGCCACGACCTGGCCCTGACCGAGGGGATCCTGCTCGCCTACGCCGGCCGCTGGGGCGAGCCGAAGTCGCTGCACGCCGCGTGGGCGCGGCTGCACGGGCTGCCGGTTCCCGACGAGCTCCCCCACGCGTCGCGCTACCAGCCGGCCCTGTTCGAGCCGGAGCGCCCGGGTCTCCCGGAGGGCGAGGGCCTGCTGGCCGCGCTCGCCGAGGTCTTCGCCGACCAGCAGCGCCGCCTGGCCGCCGGCGAGTACCCCGAGCGGCTGCGCCTGCTGGTCGCCGCCGAGTCCGCCGGAGCGCTGGCGGCCGTGGAGATGGCCGAGGCCGGCCTTCCCTGGCGGCCGGACGTGCACGACCGGCTGCTGACCGGCCTGCTCGGGCCGAGGCCCGCGCCGGGCACCCTGCCGCGCAGGCTCCGCGAGCTGGCGGTCCGGATCGGCGAGGCGTTCGGCGAGCCGGTCAACCCCGACTCGCCCAGCCAGGTCGTCCGGGCGTTCGCCGCCGCCGGCATCACCGTGCCGTCGACCCGCATGCACGTGCTGCGCGAGGTCGACCACCCGGCCGTGTCGCTGCTGTTCGAGTACAAGGAGCTGTCGCGCCTGTTCAGCGCGTACGGCTGGTCGTGGCTGGACTCGTGGGTGCGGGCAGGCAGGATGCGGCCGGAGTACGTGCCGGGCGGGGTGGTCTCGGGCCGCTGGGCGACCCGCGGCGGCGGCGCCCTGCAGATCCCCAAGGCGGTGCGGCAGGCGGTCGTGGCTGAGCCGGGATGGGCGCTGGTGGTGGCCGACGCCGCCCAGCTCGAGCCGAGGGTGCTGGCGGCGCTGTCCGGCGACCGTGGCCTGGAGCGGGCCGCCCACGGCGGCGACCTGTACACAGGCCTGGCCGCGGCCGCCTTCGGGGGCGACCGGCCCCGCGCGAAAGTGGCGCTGCTGGCGGCGATGTACGGGCAGACCAGCGGCGAGGCCGGGCAGCTCCTCGGCGTCCTGCGGCGCCGCTTCCCCGAAGCGGTCGGCTACGTCGAGGCGGCGGCGCGCGCCGGAGCGGAGGGGCGGCTGGTCCGGTCGCGCCTCGGCCGCACCTGCCCGCCGCCGTCGGCGGGCTGGCGGGAGCGCACCGCCGCGCTCGGCCAGCCAGGCGAGGAGAGCGAGGAGGTACGAGCGGCCCGCAGGTCCGCCCGCGACCGGGGGCGGTTCACCCGCAACTTCGTCGTCCAGGCCAGCGCCGCCGATTGGGCGCTGGCCCTGCTGGCGGCCCTGCGGCGCCGCCTGGACCTCTCCCGCCCCCAAGCGCCGGAGCTGGTCTTCTTCCAGCACGACGAGGTGGTGGTCCATTGCCGGCGGGCTGACGCCGAGGAGGTCGTCGGTGCCGTGGCCGAGGCCGCCGACGAGGCCCGCCGCCTGGTGTTCGGCGACACGCCGGTGCGGTTCCCGCTCGACAGCGCGGTGGTGTCCTGCTACGCCGACGCCAAGTGAGGGTGCCACGGCCGCACGCGGGCGCCGTCCTTCCAGACCTCGCGCACCGCTCCCGGAAGCCTGGCGAAGTCGAACGGGTCGCCGTCCACCAGCACCAGGTCGGCCCGCTTGCCCGGCTCGATGGTGCCGAGCTCGCCGTCCACGCCCAGCAGCCGCGCGGCCGACGACGTGGTCGCCGCCAGCACCTCCTCCGACTTCATCCCGCCGGCGGCCATGAGGCCCAGCTCGCGGAGGTTCTCGCCGTGGGCGGTGACGCCGCTGTCGGTGCCCATGGCGACGCGCACGCCGGCGGCGACCGCCCGCCGGAACGAGTCCTTGTGCGTCTCGACCACCTCGCGGGCCTTGCGCACGGCCGCCTCGGTCATGGCCGCGCCACGGTCGGCCGCCTCCAGGACGCCGAGCGGGGCGACCAGCGTCGGCACCAGCCAGGTGCCGGCCTCCAGCATCATCGAGATCGCCTCGTCGTCGAGGTAGACCCCGTGCTCGATCGACCGGATGCCGGCGCGGATGGCGTTCTTGATCCCGTCGGTGGCCTGCGCGTGCGCCATGACCTCCAGGCCGCCGGCCCTGGCCTCGGCCACGCAGGCGCGCAGCTCCTCCATGTCGAAGTGCGCGTGCCTGGGGTTGTCGCGCGGCGAGAGCACCCCGCCGGAGGTGCAGATCTTGATGACGTCGGCGCCGGCCCGGCGCAGCTCGCGGACCTTCCGCCGCATCTCCTCCACCCCGTCGACGATGCCGCCGGGCAGCCCCGGATGGGGAGTGAACAGGTTCACCCGCTGCCCGCTCGGCATCCAGCCGTCGGTGTGCCCGCCGGTCTGGCCGAGCACCGAGACGGCGATCCGCAGGCGCGGCCCGGAGACCAGGCCGTCCTCGACCGCCTGCTTGACGCCGAGGTCGGCGCCGCCGGCGTCACGCACGGTGGTGATGCCACGGTCGAGCGTGCGCTCCAGATTGCGGGCGGCGGCGAAGAACTGGTAGCTGAACGGCTGCTGCAGGTCGACGAGCAGGTCGATGGTCGAGACGACCACGTGGACGTGGCAGTCGAACATGCCGGGCAGCACGGCCAGGCCGCTGACGTCGACCGCCTCGTCCCCGTCGAGACCGGCGCCGACCTCCAGGATGCGTCCCGCCTCGACCACCACGTCGGCCTCGGCGAGCGGCGCCCCGGTCCCGTCGAACACCCGCCCGCCCTTGAACAGGGTCCGTGTCATGGCCCCTATCTTACTGGTCTGTCACGATCCATCGGGCTCTGTCCGGGCCGCGAGGATGGCCAAGATGCCATGCGTGGGCGATTATGACCAGAACCGTGGTGCACCGCGCCGTGGGCCCGCCGGCGCCAGCCTGGACGGAGGGCGCGATGGCGCGTATGGAGCACAACCTCGCCGCCCTCGGCGAGGACTCCTTCGAGCGGCACGGCGACTACGAGTCGCTGCTGTTCGACGGGCGTTGGCACCGCTCTGGCGCGCTGTTCGAGCGGGCGCGGCGGCTTGCCGGCGGGCTGCGGCGCCTGGGCGTCTCGCCGGGCGACCGCGTGGCCGTGATGCTTCCCAACTGCCCGGAGGTCGGGATCAGCTACGGCGCGCTGTGGCGGGCGGGTGCCGCGATCACCCCGGTGATCTTCCTGCTGCCACCGCCGGAGCTGCGCTACGTGCTGGAGCATTCGGGAGCGCGGGCGATCATCACCGCGCCGGAGCTGCTCGGCGGCGTGCTGGCCGCGACCGAAGGGCTCCAGACGCTCCAGTGGGTGATCTCGACCGGCGCGGGGGAGGCCGGGAACGGCAAGGTGATCCCGCTCGACTCGCTGGAGGACGCCGAGCCCTCCGAGATCGTGCCGCGCGACGACCACGACCTGGCCGCGTTGCTGTACACCGGCGGCACGACCGGGCGCGCGAAGGGCGTCATGCTCTCGCACGAGAACCTCTGGCGCTGCGGCAAGTCCTCGCAGGAGTCCTCGCGCGTCCCCGGCATCAGGCGGCACGTGGTGCCGCTGCCGCTGTCGCACGCGTTCGGCCTGATCGTCACGATCGTCGGCCTGCACGTCGTGGAGCCGCACAGCTCTGTGCTGCAGCGCTGGTTCGATCCGGCCGCCTTCCTGGAGCTGGTCCAGGAGCACCGCGTGCAGTCCGGCGCCGTGGTCCCCTCGATGCTCCAGATGCTGCTGGCACAGCCGCTGGAGGACTACGACCTCTCGTCGCTGGCCTACCTGGTGTGCGGCGCCGCGCCGCTCCCAAAGGAGGCGGCGCTCGAGATCGAGCGGCGCGTGCCCGGGCTGGAGGTCCGTGAGGGCTACGGCTGCACCGAGTCGGGCGCGGTCATCTCCAGCACGCCGGCGGGGCGGCGCAAGCTCGGCTCGGTCGGGCTCCCGCTGCCGAGCTATGAGGTCCGCATCCTGGACGAGCACGACCACGAGGTCCCCCTCGGCGAGCGCGGCGAGATCTGCTGCCGCGCCCCCGGCGTGATGCTCGGCTACTGGGACGCGCCGCAGACGACCGCGGAGACGCTGCGCGGCGGCTGGCTGCATACCGGCGACATCGGCTACCTCGACGAGGACGGCTACCTGTGGGTGGTCGACCGCAAGAAGGACCTGATCATCCGCGGCGGGTTCAACGTCTTCCCCAGGGACGTCGAGGAGACGCTGGTCGCGCACCCGGCCGTGGCGATGGCGGGGGTCGTCGGCCGGCCGGACCCGCTCCACGGCGAGGAGGTGGTCGCCTTCGTGGCGCTGCGTGCGGGGTCGAGCGCCGGCGGGGAGGAGCTGATCGAGTTCGCGCGCTCCCGCCTGTCCGCCTACAAATACCCACGCGAGGTCCACGTCCTCGACGACCTGCCCCTCACCCCCGTCGGCAAGGTCGACCGCAAGGCCCTCCGCCAGCGGCTGTAGGGACCCCCGCCGGGACGGCGGCCCACGGTGCGGGCCAACCAGCGGAGTCTGATGGGGTGGGTCCGGGGCATCCCGCCGGGGGCGGCCCCGCGGGGGCGGGCCGGGGCGGCCCGCGGCGTCCCGGCGGGACGTCGCAGGCATCTGCGAGAATCCGGCATGCGCTACGCGGTGGGGGTCCCCAACGTCGGCGACTACGGCGACCCGAGGCTGCTGGTCGAGCTGGCGCGCGACGCTGAGGCGGCGGGCTGGGACGCCGTGTTGCTCTGGGACCACGTCGCCTACCGCCGCCGGGGCTGGCCGGTGGCCGACCCGATCGTCACCCTCACCGCCGTCGCCGCGGCCACCAGCCGCGTCCGCATCGGCACGCTGGCCGCCGCGATCCCAAGGCGCCGGCCGTGGAAGCTCGCCCGCGAGACCGCCACGCTCGACGTCTTGTCGGGAGGCCGGCTGATCCTGGGGGTGGGCCTCGGCTCGCAGGCCGACGAGGAGTACACCGCCTTCGGCGAGGACGGCGACGTGCACGCCCGCGCCGCCCGGCTCGACGAGGGCCTGGCGATCCTGACCGGCCTGTGGACGGGCGCACCCTACAGCCACGACGGCCGCGCCTATCGGGTCGCCGAGAACGTCTTCCTTCCCAGGCCCGTCCAGCTCCCACGCATCCCCGTGTGGATCGCCGGCCGCTGGCCCAACCGGCCGCCGTTCCGCCGAGCCGCCCACTGGGACGGCGTCGTCCCCACCCACGCCGACGTCGACCATGCCGGCACCATGACCCCGGCGCAGCTCGACGAGATCGTGCGCTACACCTCGGCGCACCGCCCCGCCGGCCTCGGCCCGCTGGAGGTGGTGGTCGAGGGGCACACCGGCGGCCGCGACCGGGCGGCCGACCACGACCGCGTCGCCGCGCTGCAGGCAGCCGGCCTGACCTCGTGGGTCGAGAAGCTCGGCTGGTTCCACGGCCCAATCGCGGAGGCGCGTGAGCGCGTCGCCGCCGGCCCTCCCCACTCCTGACCGCATCGACCAGTGCCCCCGACCGGCCCCGACGAAATCGCCCGACCGCCCCGCCCGCACGAGCTGGAGGACGATCCGCGTGGGCAACCCGCTCAGCCCTCGACCACCAGGGCGGCGTCGCCCGGATCGATCGGCCACGGAGCCGGGACCCCGGGTCAGGGTGATCGCCGCGGGTCGATGCTGTGGAAGGCGTCGTTGCGGGTGGGGCGCAGCCACAGGGAGGCCCGGATGGGCTGCATCGTCTGGTCGACCACGGCCAGCACGCCCGGCGGCAGGCGTCCCCATGCCGGTCGAGCGCGTGCGGTCAAGTCCCTGCTCCTCGGCGCCTGCACGCCACCCCGCTCCGTCCACCAACTCTGTCTCTGTGCGGCCCTGACCTCTCGCCGAGTGTTCCCCGCCTCCGTGACGGCAGCGTTACGGTCGGCAATGCCAGCCGGGGAGACCGCCCCGCCGCGCGCGGCCTTCGACCGGCTGCGAATGGCGCGTGATCCGGGAGTTTCGCTGGGCAACAGAAAGGGGTCTCGGACTCCATCACCGAGTCCGAGACCCCGCGGGCGGAGCGCCGAATCCGGGCCCACGACGCCCTTGGCGCTCCGGTACCCGCCCCCATCATGGGACATCTTGCCCACCCCCGCCGCGCCCAAACACCTGGATCACAGCGGGGAGCGGGCTCTCTCCAGATCAGGCCCTTCCAGCGGCTTGGCGGCCGCGGCGGGAAAGGGCGTCCACGGTGGCGGCCAGCAGCAGGACCCCGCCGGTGACCATGAATTTGGTCGAGGACTGGACCCCGAGCAGGTCCATGCCGTTGGCAATCGAGCCGATGACCAGGGCGCCCAGCAGGGCCGACCAGGCCGAGCCGCGACCGCCGAACAGGCTGGTCCCGCCGATCACCGCCGCCGCGATCGCGTTGAGCAGCGTGTCGCTGGCGCCGGAAGACTGGTTGACGGCGAACAGCCGCGAGGCGGCCAGGATCCCGCCGGCGGCGGCCAGCGTCGAGGCAAGCATGAACACCACCAGGCGGACGTTGTTCACGCCGATGCCGGCGCGACGCGCCGCCTCGGCGTTGCCGCCCACCGCCAGGACGTGCCTGCCGAAGGTCGTCCGTCTGATCAGCAGGTCGACGACGACCACCAGCCCGACGAAGATGACCAGCGCCAGCGGCAGCCCCCGGTCGGCGGTCAGCACCGCCGCCACCGCCAGCACCGCCACTGCCAGCACGACCACCCGCGTCACCAGCCGGGTCAGCGGCAGGACCGGCAGTCCGGCGGCACTCCGCTGGCGGAACTCCCAGAGCTTGCTGCCGGCGTACACGACGATCACGGCCACCGCCAGCAGCCAGGCGTCCAGCGGGATGAAGAAGGTGTTCTCCAGCCCGGTGATGGTCTTGTCGCTGAAGTTGATCGTGCCGGTGCTGCCCAGCACGAACAGCAAGGCGCCCTGCCAGGCCAGCAGGCCGGCCAGCGTGACGACGAACGCGGGGATCCGGAAGCGGGTCGTCCAGAAGCCCTGGAACGCGCCGATGACGGTGCCTGTCGCCAGCCCGGCGAGGATGGCCAGCCAGCCGGGGACGCCGTGCTGGACGTTGAGGACCGCCACGATGGCGGCGCACAGCCCCGACAGCGCCCCGACCGACAGGTCGATCTCGCCGAGCAGCAGCACCAGCACGACCCCGACCGCGATGGTGCCCATGGGCGCGATCTGCAGGATGAGGTTGGTGAGGTTGCCGGCGCTGAGGAAGCGGTCGTTGGCGATCCAGAAGACCAGCCAGATGATGGCGATGCCGAGCACCACCGGCAGGCCGCCCAGCTCGCCTTGGGCCAGTCGCCGGCGAAAGCCGGCGGCGGCGCCGGCCAGGCCGGGCCGGTCGCCGATCAGGCGCGGGTCAAGGTCGGAGATGGTCATCGCTCGCTCACCTCGGCTGCCTGCTGCTCGTCGCGGACGTTGGCGCCGGTGATGGCGGCAACGACCTCCTCGGAGTTGGTCTGTTTGGCGTCCAGCACGCCGACCTGGTGGCCCAGCCGCAGGACCACGATGACGTCGGCGACCTCGAACACGTCGACCAGGTTGTGGCTGATCACCACCACCGCCAGCCCCTGGTCGCGGAGCCTGCGGATCAGGTCGAGCACCTGCGCGGTCTGGGCGACGCCCAGCGCCGCGGTCGGCTCGTCCAGCACCGCCAGCTTGGGCTCGGCGAGCATCGACCGGGCGATGGCGACGGACTGCCGCTGGCCGCCCGACAGCGACGCCACCTGGGTCCGGACGCTCGGGATGCGCACCGCCAGCCGTTTGAGGACCCCGCTGGCCTGCCGCTCCATGGCGGTCTCGTTCAGTAGCCGGCCGCCGCCGGTCCGCTCGTGCCCCAGGAAGAGATTGGCGACCACGTCGAGGTTGTCACTCAGCGCCAGGTCCTGGTAGACGGTCGCGATGCCGAGCGCTGTGGCCGCCTGCGGGTTGGTGACGTGCACCGGACGCCCCTCGAACCGGTACTCGCCGGAGTCGGCCGTCTCGATGCCCGAGATGATCTTGACCAGGGTGGATTTTCCGGCCCCGTTGTCGCCCACGAGCGCGGTGACTTGTCCGGCTTGGGCCTCGAAGTCCACGTCGGTGAGCGCCTGCACGGCGCCAAATCGCTTGCTCACGCCGTGGAGCTCGAGCAGGGGCACCTTGTCGGGCACGTTGCCTCCTCGCAAACCAGAGCCCGACGGGGCGGCGGGCGCTGGAGGCCCGCCGCCCGTCAGGACGCCGTCTAGGTCAGGCCCACCTGCGTGCAGACTGCTGCTGTCGCGCCGGTGCAGATCTGGTCGGCCTTGAGGAAGCCGTCCGTGATCATCTGCCCGATCGTCTGCTTGGCCGTGGCTTTGGTCACCGCGACTGGCGTCAGGATGATCGAGGGCACGTCGGTTTGTCCATTGTTGGTCTTGGTCATCGCCAGGGCGGCGGCCGCGCTGGTGTTGCCGGTGGCGATGTCGACCGCCCACTCGGCGGCCTTCTCGGCCTCCGGCTTGATGGCCTTGTAGACCGTCATGTACTGCTCGCCGGTCAGCACCCGCTGCACGGCCGCCAGCTCCGCGTCCTGGCCGGTGACCGGCCGGCTGGAGGGGGCAATGCCCTGTCCCTTGAGGGCGGCGATGGCGCCGCCGCCGGTGCCGTCGTTGGCCGCGTACACGCCGACGAAGCCGGTCTTGCCGAGCGCGGTGATGGCCTGCTCCATCTCGGTCTGGGCCTTGTCAGGGCTCCAGTCCGGGGTGTCGTACTCCTTGGCGATCTTGAAGCCGCTGGAGTCAAGCACGCTGTGCGCGCCCTGCTTGAACAGCTTGGCGTTGTTGTCGGTCGGGGCGCCGTTGATCATCACCACCGAGCCGGATTTGCCGTCGGCCTTGAGCTTGTCGACCAGCGAACTTGCCTGCAGCTTGCCGACCTGGACGTTGTCGAACGAGATGTAGTAGTCCACAGGCGCGTTCAGGATCAGCCGGTCGTAGCTGATCACCGGCACGCTCTTGGCCTTGGCCTTGGTGACGATCGACGCGGCCGACGCCGAGTCGACCGGGTCCAGCACCAGCACCTTGGCGCCGTTGGTCAGCGCCGCGTCCGCCTGGCTCTGCTGCGCGGCGGCGTCCTGGTTGGCGTTGGAGTAGATGATCTTGCAGTCCGAGCACAGGGACCTGACCTTGGCCTCGAACAGCGGCCGGTCCTGCGCCTCATACCGGGTCGTTTTGGTCTCGGGCAGCAGCAGGGCGATCGTCTTGCTGCCGCCGCTGCTCCCCGATGACGGGGTCTTGTTGTTCGTCGAGCACGCGGCCGCCACCAGGGCGATCGCGGCAACGCCAGCGATCAGTCCCCCCAACGATGCAACGCGTTTGCGAAGCAACCTTCCCACCTCCTTGTTTATGGATGGGTCGCCTGACCGGAGCGCCCCCCTTGGGCGCCCCGACCCCCTCCCTTCACCGTTTTGGTCTCGTCACCTCCCCGGCGTGGTCTCCAGCGTCTCGGAACCGCCTGTGGCCACGTTGATCCACGAGGAGATGAAGCGGTCCGAGTCTCGCAGTATCAGAGCGAGCGCGCCAAGTAGCTCGGCGCGATCGCCGAGGATTCCAGGTACGATCTGGGCGGTCTCGGCCGCCGAGCGGATCGCGCTGCGCCACACCACCTCGCGCATCGGGTCCAGCAGCAGGTCACCCGCCAGGCTCAGTTCGCCTCCGACGACGATCAGCTCTGGATTGATCAGATTGCACAGGTTGGCCACGGCGATGCCAATCGATCGGCCGGCGTCGGCCACGACGCGCTGGCAACCGGGATCGCCCTCCACGGCCAGCCGCACGACCTGGCGCAGCGTCAGCCCGTTGTCGCCCCTTGGCCGCAGCAGCTCCAGAATGGCCGGGCCGCCGGCCACCATCTCCAGGCATCCGCGGTTGCCGCAGGCGCACACCGGGCCACCGCTGACGATGGTGGTGTGCCCGATCTCGCCCGCCGTGCCGGAGGCGCCGCCGTAGGGCCGGCCGCCCAGCACCAGCCCCGCGCCGATGCCGGTGGCGGCCTTGATGTAGGCGAGCAGCCCGCTTCCCTGGCCCGCGCCCCACATCCACTCGGCGAGCCCGCCGAGGTTGGCGTCGTTGTCCACCGCGACCTCGAGGTCCAGCCGCCCGCGCAGCTCCTCGGCGGCGCGGATGCCGATCCAGCCGGGCAGCAGCGCGGAGGCGCCGACCATCCCGGTCCGCCGGTCGATCGGCCCCGGCAGGCCCATCCCCACCCCGATGACCCGGTCACGGGACACGTCCGCCTCGGCCAGGACCTGCTCGACGAACCGAGCCGCGCTGTCGAGGCCCTGGTTGGCGTTATGGTCCACGTCCAGTTCCACAGCGGCCTCGGCCAGGATGTTATGGCCGAGGTCGGAGACGGCCACGCGCAGGTGGCGGTGGCCGAAGTCCACGCCGACGGCCGCGCCGGCCGAGGGGTCCAGCGCGAGCAGCACCGGGGGGCGGCCGCCCTGCTCGCTGGGGGCCGAACGGTCGCCGTCCACCTCGGTCACCATGCCGACCGCCTGCAGGTCCGCGACCAGGCTTGAGATGGTCGAGCGGGACAGGCCGGTGCGGCGGGCGATCTCGGCCCTGCTGACCGGGCCGGCCTCGCGCAGGACGCCGATCACGCGGCCGCGATTCTGCGCGCGCAACGACTCCAGCGAGCCGACACCCGGTCTCGACATCCCCGCTCCCGACGTTGGGTTGCTATGTCCCTCACCAACTGTGGCGATCCCGGCCGAGTTTGTGCTCTTTCTGGTGGAACCTGGCGTGTTCTACCGCCTCATTACCGGCAGAGCCCAGCCTCACCAGGCAAGACTCTGTCCCGCGCGATGCGGGTTTGTCAATGATCCGGCAGATCCTCAGAACTGCTGGCAGCTTGCGCGATTGCGCTCCGGCGAAACGTCGCGGCCGGCCCGGGTCGAGCCGGACCGGCCTGCGGGCGCCGGCCAGCAGGGCCGGACCGTCCGGCACAGAGCCACCGCGCCAGCCGCGTGTCAGCGGCGTGCAAGCGTGCCGGCGGCCGTGACAGTGGCGTGTCAGCTCCAGAGCAGCGGCCTCCTCCACCATGCTCGCGTACCCACATGCGAGAGGAGTCGCGATGAGCTACGCCATCCAGGCCGAAGGTCTGGTCAAGCACTTCGGCGAGACGAGGGCGCTGGCCGGAGTCGACCTGGCGGCCCGCACCGGCACGGTGCTGGCCGCCTTGGGCCCGAACGGGGCCGGCAAGACCACAGCGGTGCGGATCCTGGCCACCCTGCTGCGGCCAGACCAGGGCCACGCGACCGTGGCCGGCTACGACGTGATCGCCCAGGCACACCAGGTGCGCCAGATGATCGCGCTGACCGGCCAGTACGCGGCGGTCGACGAGACGCTGACCGGCGTCGAGAACCTGGTGCTGATCGGGCGCCTGCTCGGCCAGTCCAGACAGGCGGCGCGCCAGCGCGCGGTCGAGCTGCTGGAGGACTTCGCGCTCAGCGAGGCCGCGGCCCGGCCCGCCAAGACCTACTCCGGCGGCATGCGGCGCCGCCTCGACCTGGCCGCCAGCCTGGTCGGCCGCCCGCGGGTCGTCTACCTGGACGAGCCGACCACCGGGCTGGACCCCAGGGGCCGCGGCGACCTGTGGCGGGTGATCCGGAACCTGGTCGGCGACGGCGTCACGGTCATGCTCACCACCCAGTACATGGAGGAGGCCGACCAGCTCGCCGACGACATCGTCGTGATCGACCGCGGCCGGGTCGCGGCCACCGGCACACCGGACCAGCTCAAGGCGAAGGTCGGCGGCCAGATCCTGGTGGTCAGCCCGGTCAGCGAGGCCGACCTCGGAACGGTCGTGGGCGTGGTCCGCGAGCTGTCCGGCGACGACCCCGAGGTCGCGCACGACACCGTCTCCGTCGCGGTCAACGACGCCAGCCTGCCGCCGGCCATCCTGCAGCGGCTCAGCGCCGCGGGTGTGCAGGTGGCCGAGCTGAGCCTGCGCAAGCCGAGCCTCGACGAGGTCTTCTTCACCCTCACCGGCCACCGCACCAGCGCGGAGGACGCCGGTGACGACGACGAGAACGATCGGAGCGCAGCATGACCACACTCGCCCACCCCACCACCGCGGGCCTGCCCGCCCCGACCAGCAGCGTCAGCCCGCTGGCGGCGGTCAGGCACTCGCTCACCCTGGCCTGGCGCAGCCTGGTCCAGATCAAGCACAACCCCATGGAACTGCTCGACCTGAGCCTTCAGCCGCTGATGTTCGTGCTGCTGTTCGCCTTCGTCTTCGGCGGCGCCCTGTCGGGCTCGCCCAAGGCGTTCCTGCAGTTCGGACTGGCCGGGATCATCACCCAGAACGCGCTGTTCCTGAGCATGAACACCGCGGTGGCGCTGAACACCGACATTACCAAGGGCGTGTTCGACCGCTTCCGGAGCCTGCCGATCGCGCGCTCGGCGCCACTGGCGGGGCGGATCGCGGCCGACGTGGTCCGCCAGGTCTGGTCGGTCGCCATCCTGCTCGGCGTCGGGACGCTGCTCGGCTTCCGGGTCGAGACCGGCCTGGCGGGCGCGCTCGGCGCCTTCGGGCTGCTGGTGGTGTTCACCCTCTGCTTCGCGTGGCTGCCGGTGCTGATCGGCATGCTGGTGGACGAGCCGGAGAAGGTGCAGGTCTTCGGCTTCACCGTGATCTTCCCGCTGACCTTCGCCAGCAGCGCGTTCGTCCCCACGGCGACGATGCCCGGCTGGATGCAGGCGTGGGTCAAGGTCAACCCGGTGACGCTGCTGACCGACGCGCTGCGTGGCCTGATGGTGAGCGGGGACGTGGCACGTCCCATGCTGGGGGCGCTTGCCTGGGCCGCGGCTATCGCGCTGGTGTTCGCCCCGCTGGCCCTGCAAGCGTTCCGGCGGCGGACGTCGTGATCCCGGCGGCCAGCGCCGCCTCCACCTCGTCGCGCGGTCGTGCGGTCCCGCGCTCGTACGCGAGGGCGAAGCCCTCGTCGCCGAGCCCGGCACGCGCGGCCGCGCGCACGCGCGCCACGTCGGGGTCCGCCTCGTCGGGCAGGCCACGGAGGGTCGTCGCCTCGCCGAGCAGCGTGGCGGCGCGCTCCGCGTCCCCCTCGGCGATGGCGATCGCCGCCAGCAGCTCCACCGCCCTGGCGACGACCGGCCGGTCCCTGGTCCTGCTCGCGACCTCCAGAGCTCGCTCGAACCGGCCGCGCGCGGCCGGCACGTCGCCGGCGTCCAGCTCCAGGTGGCCCAGCGAAGCGAGCATGCAGGCATGGATCTGGCCGAACGGGTGCATCTCCCCCTTGGCTTCCTGGATCCCGCTCTCGAGCAGCTGGCGGGCACTGTCCAGGTTCCCCTCCCAGCGTTCGATCTGGCCGTGGACCCACGCGTTGTAGAGCCGTTCCTCCCTCGCGCCGATGGCCTCGGCGATCCGCTCGGCCGCCTCCAGGTCTCGCCGCGCCCCTTCCACGTCCCCGGCCAGGGCCCTGGTGTGGGCCAGGCGGACCATGATGTGCCCGACGTCCTCGCGGTCGCCGAGCCCGGCCAGGATCTCCCTGGCTTCCAGGAGCGCGGCGATGACAGCGTCGTGGTCGGCGCCGAAGCCGCTCAGCTCCAGGCGGGCGAACAGCGTCTGGCCGACCCCCCAGCGCTCACCGAGCGCCCGGAATCGCTCCAGCGCGATCTCGAACTGGGCTTGCGCCCGCGTCGCCTCGCCCTGATTGATCAGCAACTGGCCGGCGATGACCGGCTCGATCGCGCGTACCCAGGGATCCGGGTGGTCGCGCAGACCGCGAGCGTGCTCCATCGCGGCGGCGGTGTCGTTGCGCAGGATCGCCGTCACCAGCGGCAGCAGCGCCGCCCCGGGGTGCAGGCGCCGCGGATCGTCTCCAGGCACCTCTCGCAGCGCCGCGATGGCCCCGTCGAGGTAGGTCAGCGCGCGGTCGATGTCGTGACCGGCGCTGAGCACGCTGATCGCGGTGGCGGCGTGTGCCTGGGCGCGAACCGCCACCGGCACCGGGCCTGGCAGCGCCAGGGCCTGTGTCGCCCACTCCACGGCCTCGGCGCGGGCGCTCTGCAGGAACCAGTACCAACCGAGCGCGCCGACCAGCCGCATCGCCAGCTCGGCTTTGTCGGCGTCGATGGCCCAGCGCAGCGCGCCGTGCAGGTTCTCGCGCTCGGTGGTCAGCCGGTGGATCCATTCGAGCTGCTCGGGCCGGCGCAGGTGCGGCTCGGCCCGCTCGGCCAGCTCGAGGAAGTAGCTGGCGTGGGCGAGGTGCAGGGCTTCGTCCTCGCTCGCCTCGCGGCGACGCTCCTCGCCATAGGCGCGCATCGTCTCCAGCATCCAGTAGCGGATCTCGCCGGCGCCGTCGTCGGCGGCCACCACCAGCGACTTCTCCACCAGCGCCGCCAGCAGGTAGAGCACCTCGTCGCGAGCCAGGCCGCCCAGCCCGGGGCCGGTACAGACCTCCTCGGCCGCCTCCAGGGTCGCGCCGCCGGGGAAGATCGCCAGCCGGCGCGCCAGCACCCGCTCGGGCTCGCCTAGCAGCTCCCAGCTCCAGTCCACCACGGCGCGGAGCGTCTGGTGCCTTGGCAGCGCCGCGCGGCTGCCGCCGGCGAGCAGGCGGAAGCGGTCGTCGAGCCTGGCGGCGATCTGGTCGGGGGAGAGCGCGCGGAGCCGGGCGGCGGCGAGCTCGATCGCCAGCGGGATGCCGTCCAGCGCCCGGCAGATGTGGAGCACCGGGCCGAGCGTCGCCTGGTCGACCGTGAACCCGGGCCGGGCGGCCGCGCCCCGGTCGGCGAACAGCCGCATCGCCGCGAACCGCAGCGCCTCGGCTGGCGTGCCGTCCTGAACGGGCATGGCCAGCGGCCCGACCGGGTGCAGTACCTCTCCGGTGATGCCGAGCGGCTCGCGGCTGGTGGCCAGGATTCGCAGCTCCGGGCAGCGGGCCAGCAGCGAATCGATCAGCCCGGCGGCCGCGGCGACCAGGTGCTCGCAGTTGTCCATCACCAGCAGCAGGCGCTTGTCGTCGATCGCCTGCACGATCCGCTCCTGCGGCGGCACCGGGCCGGGGCCGCGCCCCTGGCGGGCGAGCAGCCCGAGCTCGCGCGCACCGAGCGGCGACAGCACCGCCTGGGGCAGGTCGACGGGGTCGACCACCGGCGCCAGCTCGACCAGCCAGACGCCGTCGGGCATGCGATCGAGCATGGTCGCGGCGGCCTCGTTGGCCAGCCTGGTCTTGCCGGAGCCGCCGGGGCCGGTGAGCGTGACCAGGCGTGAGCGGCCGAGCACCTCGGTGATCCTGGCAATGTCGTCGTCGCGGCCAACGAAGCTGGTGATCTGCGCCCGCAGGTTGGTTCGCGGCTCCTCAGCCACGCTCCCCGGCGGCGCCTCAGCCGCCGCCCTGGCCGGCGCCGCCGCCGCGGGCACCTCAGCCGTCTGGGCCGCGGGCCGGTCTGGCGCCGTGGAGGGCTCGGCGGCCGGGGCGGCCCGCGGCCCGGCGGGCGGCGGGCCGGTCTGGCCCCGGAGCACGCTCAGGTGGATGGCCTCAAGGTCGTCCGAGGGGTCGATGCCGAGCTCGTCGGCCAGGCGCGAGCGCAGGCGCTCGTAGGCGCCGAGCGCGTCAGCCTGGCGGCCGCCGCGGACAAGGGCGCGCACCAGCAGCCCGGACAGCCGCTCCCGCAACGGATGGGCGGTCACCAGCTCGTCCAGTTCCGCCACGAGCCGGTCGCCGGTGCCGCTGGCCAGCTCCGCCTCGATGCGGTCCTCGACGGCGCCGAGCCGCAGCTCCTCCAGCCGGGCGATGGCCGCACCGGCGAACCGGGCCGTGGCCACGTCGGCCAGCGCCGGCCCGCGCCACAGCGCCAGCGCCCCCCGCAGGAGCTCCCGCGCTCTGCCCGGGTCTCCGCGCAGCTCCTCCCGGCCGGCCAGCGCCAGTCGCTCGAACTGGACCGAGTCCACCGCCTCGGGGTCGACCGCCAGCCGGTAGCCGGCCGCGTGGGACTCGACCACGTCGGGGAGCAGGCGGCGCAGGCGCGAGACCAGCGACTGCAGGGCGCCGCTGGCCGCGACCGGCGGCTCGGCGTCCCAGACGGCGTCGATGAGCTGACCGGCCAGCACCACCCGGTCGGGCGCCAACGCCAGCCGGATCAGCAGCGCCCGCAGCCTCGGGCCGACCACCTGGACGGGCTCGCCGAAGCCGACCCGCACGTCGAGCGGGCCGAGGATGCCGATTCGCAGGTCCATGGCCACGCTCGCCATTCTGCCCTGTCTCGTCCCGCTCGTGGGCGCCTACCCAGGCGCCGACGGGTCGACCGACCCGGCATGGAGGGCCGATGGCGCGGGTGGACTACGACCGGATGGCGGCGGTCTACGACGCCGGCCGGGACCGGACGCTCGACCAGCGCCAGGCGTGGCGGGAGGCGCTGGGGCGCCACCTGCCGCCGCCGTGCGGCTGCGCGGGCGGCGTGCTGGACCTCGGCGCGGGGACCGGCCAGTGGGCGCGGGCGCTGGCCACCTGGTACGAGGTCCCGGTCGTCGCGGTGGAGCCGTCCGCCGGCATGCGCGCCGCCGCCGGCGTCCGGCGCCTCGACGGGGTCCGGGTGGTCGGCGGCCGCGGCGAGGCGATCCCGCTGCGCTCGGGCGCCGTGCCGGCGGCGTGGCTGTCGCTGGTCCTCCACCACCTCGACGACCCCGCCGCCTGCGCCAGGGAGCTGCACCGCGTGCTGTGCGACCACGGCCGCGTGCTGCTGCGGGGCGCCTTCCCCGACGCGGGAGCGCTCGTCGACCTCGCCTTCATGCTGGAGTTCTTCCCGGCCGCGGAGCGGGTCCTGGCGACCTTCCCGCGACTCGTCGACACGGTCGTCCTGTTCGAGCGCGCCGGGTTCACGCTGGTCGGCATGCGGGCGGTGGCCGACCTGGCCGCGGCCAGCCTGGCCGACGCGCTGGAGCGCGCGCGGCTCCGTGCCGACACGGTCCTGCGCCACCTGCCGGACGCCGAGTTCCACGCCGGCCTGCGCCGCCTGGAGGCCGCCGTCGCCGCGGAGGACCCCGCCCGGCCCGCGGGGCCCATCTTCGGCCAGATGCCCCTGGTGGTGCTCGCCAGGTAGCCGACCGCGGGTCGCCGCCAGGTAGCCGGCCGCGGGTCGCCGCCAGGTAGCCGGCCGCGGGTCGCCGCCAGGTAGCCGGCCGCGGGTCGCCGCCAGGTGGCGGCCCTTGCCCGCGGTCGTCCTGAGCCAGCATTGTGATCGCCGGTGGGGGACCCAGCGGTGTGCCGCCGCGCCGAAGGAGGCCAAGTGACACAGCTACAGGTCGACGTCCAGCCGGAGAAGGTCGGGTTCGACGCGGGGCGGCTGGCCAGGATCGACCGCCACTTCGCCCGCTACGTCGACGACGGGCGGCTGCCCGGCTGGCTGGTGCTGGTGAGCCGTGACGGCAAGATCGCCCACCTCAGCACGTACGGGCGGCGGGACATGGAGGCCGACCTGCCGGTCGAGCTCGACACCAGGTTCCGCATCTACTCCATGACCAAGCCGGTCACCTCGGTTGCGGCCATGATGCTGTTCGAGGAGGGGGCGTTCCAGCTCAAGGACCCGGTCTCCAAGTTCATCCCGTCGTTCGCCGACGCCCGGGTCTACCGCGGCGGCACGGCGCTGGCCGCCACCCAGGTGACCGAGCCGGTCACCGAACCGGTGCGCGTCTGGCACCTGCTGACCCACACCGCCGGGCTGACCTACGGCTTCCACCATGCGCACCCGGTCGACGAGATGTACCGGGCGGCGGGGTTCGAGTGGACCACGCCAGCGGACTTGGACCTGGCGGGCTGCTGCGACACCTGGGCCGGGATCCCGTTGCTGTTCCAGCCCGGCAGCGAGTGGAACTACTCGGTGGCCAGCGACGTGCTCGGCCGGGTCGTCGAGGTGGTGGAGGCGCGCTGGACGGAACCCGCCTGCTCGGCACCCGCACGCTGCGCTACATGACCCGCAACCACCTGCCCGGCGGAGCGGACCTGGAGGCGTTCGGGCGACCCCTGTTCGCGGAGCCCACCTTCGAGGGCGTTGGCTTCGGCCTCGGCTTCTCGGTCGTGCTCGACCCGATCGCCAACAAGGTCCCGTCCAGCCCTGGCGAGTTCGCCTGGGGCGGCGCGGCCAGCACCGCCTTCTGGGTGGACCCGGTCGAGCGGATCACCGTCGTGTTCCTGACCCAGTTGCTCCCTTCGTCCACGCACCCGATCCGCCCGGAGCTGCGACAGCTCGTCTACCAGGCCCTGGTGGATGACTGACTGGGATCGCGTCCGCAGGTTGACCTTCGTGCCATTCGTGCACGACGGCCGTTGCCGCGATCGTGGAGGCCGCCGACCGGGCGCGGCGCTGCCTGGACGACGAGCGCTGGTACCGCGACGGCTTGCGTCTGATGGAGGCGTCGTACCTGCGTGAGCGAACCCCCGCAGGGCGGCTCCGGGTTTGGGGGCACCGGGGCGCAGTGGAGATGCTCTCCCACCAGCTCGAACGGCTGGTGGCGCCGGGCGGGCGCCTGCTGGTCAGCAACTACGTCCCCGCCGAGCAACGGGACCGGTACCCGGCCGTGGTACTGGACAGGCTCGGCTTCCGCATGGCTGGCGTGACGGCGCCAGGGGACAGCGGCGAGCGCGCGGTGCCCCCGACCGCGTGGGTGCGGTCACGCGGAACCGAGTCTTGACCAGAGCGAGCACCGGGTTGAGAGTTGCCTGGCGGTTCCTTGTGAGCGCGAAAAGGGGGGGTAGGGTGTTCATTCAGGTCATTCAGGGTCGAGCGACCAACCCAGGCGGTCTCCAGGAGGAGATGGACCGCTGGCAGGTCGAGCTGCAGCCCGGGGCGAACGGCTGGCTGGGCTCCACCTCGGGGAGCACCGACGACGGCAACTTCATCGCCGTGGTGCGCTTCGAGTCCGAGGAGGCGGCTCGCCGCAACAACGACCGCCCCGAGCAGAGCGCCTGGTGGAGCCGGGCATCACAGCACCTGGCCGACGTGGCCTTCCACGATTCGTCACGCGTCCACGCCTACAAAGAGGGTGGATCCGACGACGCCGGCTTCGTTCAGGTGATCCAGGGGCACTCCGAGGACATGGACCGCCTGGCCGAGCTCGCCATGTCCGAGGAGGAGCGGCTCGCCCAGGATGCGCCACACATCCTCGGCATGACCGTGGTCGAGCACGCCGACCGCAAGGGCGACTTCACCCAGACGGTGTACTTCACCTCCGAGGAGGAGGCGCGGCGCTGGGAGCGTGAGAACCCGCCGGAGTCGAACCCTCAGTTCGTCGAGGCCTACAACCTCATGAGCGACCTGCGCTACTTCGACCTGCGCGACCCGCGTCTGGAAAGCGCCAAGTAGTCCGAGCCATCACGGCCTCGGCCGGCGGCATCCTCCGGACGGGGGATGCCGCCGCCTGACCGGTCCAGCGCGCGGTCCATCGAGCACGGCGAGGTCCTCGGGATCCTCGGCCCCAACGGCCCCGGCAGGTCCACCACTGTCGGGATCGGGCAGCGGTCGCGGCGGGTCGCTGGCAACCTGGAGGTCGAGGCCTACAGGCGCCGCCTGCTGCCGTCGCCGCGAGACCGGTCGACCAAGGAGGTCGAGGTGGAGGTCAAAGAGCTCGGTCACATCGTCCTGTACGTCCGGGACATCGAGCGGTCGTCCGGGTTCTACCGCGACGTGCTCGGCTGGCGGCAGGTGCTGCCCGAGCCCGGGCAGCCCTCGCAGCTCCCGATGGCGATGTTCTCGGCGCCGTCGGGGCGGACCCACCACGAGCTGCTGCTCATCGAGGTCGGCCCCGACGCCGCCCCGCAGCCGGAGGGCAAGCGGGTCGGCATGTACCACTTCGGGCTCAAGGTCGGGGACAGCGACGACGAGCTGCGGGAGGCCCTGGCGCGGCTCCAGGAATCGGGCACCACCCTGCTCGGCGCCAGCGACCACACCGTCACCCACAGCCTCTACATCGCCGACCCCGACGGCAACGAGATCGAGCTGTACGTGGACGTCCCCGGCGTCGACTGGCGCAGCGACCCCACCCTGATCGCCGCCCCCATCAAGCCTCTGCGCCTGTAGCCCGCGGGCAAGGGCGGGACGGCAGCGACATCGACCTGCTGGTGGATTTCACCGCCGGATCGCCTCGAGAACCCGCGGCGGGGCTGACCGAGCGCCCGGCGACCGTCAGGACCTGGGGCGCCTGGTGGAGTTGGTGAGGCGGGATCGCAGCTCTTCGAGCCGGCGGCGGTTCTCCGGCCTCTCGAGCGCCTGCTTGGCCTGATCGGCGAGCTGGCGGCCCTTCGGGCTGCGTGCGAGCTCGATGAGGCGTTGCTTCATGGATGGCATGCGCTGTCCCCTTTGCCCTCGGCGAACCGTGCGTTGACTGGCCGAAGGTCTCTCCCACCCTTGCGGGTGGTCGCACCGGGCTCGTGGCCGTGCTGACGGTGGACCGTTGCGCGGGATACTCCCCTTCGCGGGCGAAGCTATCGGGCGGCGGGTCAAAATCCGATAAGGCCACCCGCATGCCACTCGCCCCGTGGGATCGTCGACGCCCCGCAAGGCGGGCGGCCCCCGCCGGCGCCGATGCCTCGTCCGGCGTGCGAGACCGCCGACGTCGCTGCGCCGGGCTCGCCCCAGGACCGCTGACCCGTCACAGATCCGCCCGGTCGTGCGTCGTAGGTCCTGGAACCGACGACTGGAGGAAATCGTGAACGATCAGGCGACCCGGATCGGGGAGGCGGCCAGGAGCCGCTGGGAGCCGCGGGCGCACGGGCGCCGAGGCGGCCGCGGACGCGGGTACGTGACCACCGTGACGTTGCTCGCGGGGGCGGGCATGCTGGCCGTCGGCGTCTGGTGCCTGGTGGCGCCGCGCTCGTTCGCCGAGGCGGTGAAATTCCCGTACGCGGAGCACTTCATCCACGACCTCGGCGCCTTTCAGGTCGGCATCGGCGTGACGCTGCTGCTGGCGGTGGCCTGGAGCGACGCGCTCGCCGTGGCGCTGGCCGGCTTCCTGGTCGCCAACAGCGTCCACGCGGTCAACCACGCGCTGGACCTCGACCTGGGCGGCCGGGCCTCGGACCCGTGGCTGCTGGGCCTGGCCTCGCTGCTGATCGCCGCGGCGCTGGCGCTGCGGCTGCGCGAGCTCGACTACGTGGTCGGCGCCGTGGGCACGGCCGCCACGCCGGAGCTGGAGCCGTTCGTGCGCCAGAAGACCGCGCTGCTGGTGAGCTACCGCCGGGACGGCACGCCGGTCGGCACGCCGCTCAGCGTCGCCGTGGACGGCGACCATGCCTTCGTCCGCAGCTTCGAGCGGGCGTGGAAGACCAGGCGCATCCGCAACAACCCCGAGGTCGAGCTGGCCCCCTCGACCGCGCGCGGCAAGCCGACCGGACCGGGGATCCGGGCCCGCGCCAGGCGGCTGGAGGGCGCGGAGGCCGGGCAGGCCGCACACGCCCTGGCCCGTAAGCACCCGCTGCTGCACGGCGTGCTGGTGCCGCTCGGCCACCGCGTGGGCCGCTCCCGCACGGGCAGGACCGTCCACTTCGAGCTGACGCCGCTCGACGAGTGACCGGGCTGGCGCTGGAGCGCGGCGCTCAGCGCTCGAAGATCGCCACGATCGTGGCGCCCAGCGTGTGGCCGGAGAGGATGAAGCCCACAGCCGGTCTGTCCGGGAGCGCGTGCTGCTGGCGCCTTGGCCGCCAGGGCGCGGCGTCCGGCGGAAGGCCAACGGTCGTGCCCTGGCAGGAGCGCCAGGGTAAGGTCAGCGGATGGAGATCGCGCTGCTCGGGCCGCTCTCGGTGACCAGGGATGATCGGCCGCTCGAGCTGGGCGGGGCCCAGCCGCGGCTGCTGCTGGCCCTGCTCGCCCTCGACCCGGGTCGGGTGGCCGGAGCCGACCGCCTGGTCGACGGGATCTGGGGTGCGCACCTGCCGTCCGAGCCCGCCAACGCGCTCCAGGTGGTGGTGTCGCGGCTGCGGCGGGCGCTCGCCCCGGACCAGGTGGTGATCTCCAGGCCGCCGGGGTACCTGCTGGCGCTCGAACCGGAACGGGTCGACGCGGTCTGCTTCGAGCGCCTCGCCGCCGCTGGCCGCGAGGCGGCCGCCGCCGGGCACGCCGAGCGCGCCGCCGGGCTGCTGCGGGCGGCGCTGGACCTGTGGCGCGGGGACGCGCTGGCCGACTTCCCCGGCGTGGCGGCGGCGCGCTCGGCGGCAACGCGCCTGGACGAGCTTCGCCTGGCGGCCCTGGAGGACCGCATCGAGGTCGACCTCGGGCTCGGCCGCCAGGCCCAGGTGATCGGCGAGCTGCAGGCCCTGGTCGACCGGGAGCCCCTCCGCGAGCGCCTGCACGCCCAGCTCATGCGGGCCCTGTACGCGACCGGCCGGCAGGCCGACGCGCTGGCCGCCTACCAGCGCGCCCGCGAGGTCCTGGCCGAACGCGCCGGCCTGGACCCCGGCCCCGACCTGCGCCGACTGGAAGCCCGGCTGCTCGCCCAGGACCCCGCGCTCCCGACCGCCCCGGAGCTGTCGGTGGGAGCGCGCCAGCCCGCGCCGTCGGCCGGAGCGCCCTGGGCGGCACAGCCTACGGCGGCGCCGTCGAATCTGCGGGTGCCGCTGACCAGCTTCGTCGGGCGGGAGCACGAAATCGGTCAGGTGGCGTCGCTGCTCGGGCGCGGCCGGCTGGTGACGCTGGTCGGGCCGGGCGGGGCTGGCAAGACGCGGCTGGCGGTCGAGGCGGTGACCCGGCTGCTGGCCGCCGGCGAGGTCGGGCGGGACGGCGCCTGGGTGGTCGAGCTGGCGTCGCTGCGGGACCCCGCGCTGCTGGCCGGGGCGGTGCTGGACGCCGTCAGCCCGCGGGTCGAGCTGGCCAGGCTGGACGGGCCGGCCGGCGGCGACGACGGCGACGGCGCGACTGGGCGCCTGCTGCGCGCGCTGCGGAGCCGCCACCTGCTGCTGGTCCTCGACAACTGCGAGCACCTCGTGGAGGCGGCCGCCAACCTGGTCGAGACGATGCTCGGGGCATGCCCGGCGGTGCGTGTGCTGGCGACCAGCCGCGAGGCGCTGCGCGTGCCCGGCGAGCTGCGCCTGCCCGTGCCGGCGCTGCCGATGCCGCCGGCGGAACTGGACGACCCCGGAGAGCTGCTCGCCTTCGACGCCGGGCGGCTGTTCGTGGAGCGCGCCCGGGCGGTGGTCCCGAGCCTGGAGCCGGGGGCTCCGGAGGCGCGGGCGATCGGGGAGATCTGCCGGCGCCTCGACGGCCTGCCGTTCGCCATCGAGCTGGCGGCAGCCCGCGTCAACGTGCTGCCCGTCGCCGAGCTGGCCGCGCGGCTGCACGACCGCTTCCGGCTGCTGACCACCGGCGCGCGGACGGCGCTGCCGCGCCACCGCACGCTGCGCGCGGTGGTCGACTGGAGCTGGGAGCTGCTGACCCCGCCCGAGCAGGTGGCCCTGCGCCGGCTGGCGGTGTTCAGCGGCGGTTGCACCCTGCAGGCGGCCGAGCGGGTCTGCGCCGACACGCGGCAGCGCCCAGGCCTGGCCGCCGGGGAGGTGGCCGGCGCGATCGCCGGCCTGGTCGAGAAGTCACTGGTGGAGGTCGCCCCCGGGGCGACCCTGCCGCCACCGTTCTGGCCCGGGATCGAGCGTGCGGACCTGCCGCCGGTGCCGGCGCCGCCGGTGGGGGAGCCGCGCTACCGGCTGCTGGAGACGGTGCGCGCCTACGCCGGCGAGCGCCTGGCCGAGGCGGGCGAGGTCGACCAGGTCGCCCACACGCACGCGCAGTGGTGCGCGGGCGAGGTCGACCAGGGCCAGACCAGGCTGCGCGGCGCCGACCAGCTCGTCTGGTGGACGCGGGCGTACGCCGAGCACGCCAACCTGCGCGCCGGCCTGCGCTGGCTGATCGACCACGGAGACGCGGCCGTGGCGGTGCCCCTGGCCGGCGGGCTCGCGTGGCACCAGGGGTTCTTCGGCCAGCGCGAGGACGCGCTCGACGACCTGCGCGCGGCGCTGGCCCTGCCTGCCGCGCCGCGCGACCGGGGGCGCGCCGAGGCACTGGCCACCCACGCCTGGCTCGGCATGTGGACGGGCGACGGCCCCGACGCGTTCGAGGCGCGCATCGACGAGGCGGCGGCGATCTTCCGTGAGGTGGGGGAGCTGGCGCACGCCGACCTGATCGCCGCGCTGGGGGGCAACATCCGCGAGCGCATGCGGCAGCGGGAACTCGGTGAGCTGGCGGCGCCCGGGTCGGCGCCCGAGCCGTTCGACCCTCCAGCGCTGGAAGCGGTGCTGGCCGAGGACCAGTGGACCCACGCCATCGCCTGGTACGCGATGGTGTCCGTCATGACCGTGGCGCTGGAACGTATCAGTGCCGGCGATCCGGCCGGCGCCCGCCGCGAGGCCGAGCTGCTGCTGGAGCGACTGCGGCGTCGTGGCGACCGCCTCGGCATGATCGACTGCCACGAGCTGCTCTCGGGCGTCGCCACCTTCGAGGGCGATCTCGGCCGGGCAGAGGCGGAGCTGCGCGAATCGCTCCGGCTCGCCTGCGAGCTGCGCTACCCGGCCGAGATGGCGGTCCAGCTCGGCCGGCTCGGCGAGGTCGAGCTGGGCAGCGGCGACCTGGCCGGCGCCCGCGCCCACCTGGAGCAGGCGCTGGCGGGCTTCCGGCAGCTCGGCATGCCCGACATGGCCGCCTCGGTAGGCAACGCTCTCGGCACGGCCGCCATCCTGGAGGGCGACCTGGTGCGGGCCCGCGCGCAGCACGAAGCGTCGCTCGCCGCCTACCGCCAGCTCGGCGACGAGGTGGGCGCGGCCGCGTCCGAGGCCCTGCTGGGACTGGTCGCCGCGCGCGGCGGCGAGCCGGAGCGGGCGGCGGACCTCCTGGACCGCGCGCTGGCCACCGCCAGGCGGGCCCGCAACCCCATGCTGGCGTCCTTCACGATGGGCACCATGGCGGTGATGGCCGCCGACGCCGGCGACGCGGAGCGGGTTGCGGTGCTGTACGGCGCGGCGAGCTGGCAGGGCAGCGGCGGCGGCTCGCTGCTCTTCGGCCGCCGGGTGATCCCCTGGCCGCTGCCGCCGCGCCTGATGGACGCCGCCGTCACCGCCGCTCGGCGCGCGCTCGGCGACGACGGCTTCGAGGCGGCGATGGCCAGAGGTCGGGCGCTGGGCCCCCACCGGGTCGCCGTCGCCGCCGGCCAGCCGCCGAGGGCAGGCCAGCTGGGGGCGCCGGGAGACGCTCAGCCGACCCGCCGGTAGCTGCGCACCGCCCAGGTGAAACTGACCACGGTGATCGCGCCGATCCAGAGCAGCGCGTGCAGCGCCGGCGTGGCCACCGGCCCGCCGAGCAGCAGGCTCCGGCACGCGTCCGCAACCACCGTCAGCGGGTTGGCCCTGACGACCGGCTGCAGCCAGCCGGGCATGCGCGTCGGCGAGGCGAAGATCGAGCTGGCGAAGATCAGCGGCATCAGCGCCACGAACCAGACCATCTGCACCGCCTCGGGATCGCGCACCGACAGCGCGGTGCCGGCGCTGATGAAGGCGAACGAGATGCCGAAGGCGACCACCAGCGCCAGCCCGGCCACGCCGCCGGCGAACCCACCGCCGAAGCGGAACCCGAGCCCAAGGCCGACCGCCACGATCAGCGCGACCGTCAGCAGCATCCGGACGGTGTCGGAGAGGATCCGGGCGATGAGGTACCCGGAGCGGGCGATCGGCAGCGACCGGAAGCGGTCCAGGATGCCGTTGCGGACGTCGGTGGCCAGCCCGGCCGCGGTGATCGCCGACGAGAACGCCACCTGCTGGACCAGGATGCCGGGGATCAGGTAGGAGGCGTAGCGGCCGCCGCCGGGCAGCACGATCGAGCCACCGAGCACGTAGTTGAACAGCAGCGTGAGCATGATCGGGCGCAGCGCGTCGGCCACCACCATGTGCGGCGTCCGCAGCAGCGGGCGCAGGTTGCGGCCGGCGATGGCCAGCGAGTAGCGCAGCGTCCGCAGCGGGCCTGGGCGCTCCGGCACCGCCGCGCGCGATCGCGGGCCGCCGGGAACGGTGGGGTTCAGGATGGTGGCACTCATGCCGCACGCTCCTCGTCGCGGGTCTGTGCGGTGTGGCCGACCAGGCGCAGGAACACGTCGTCCAGGCTTGGGCGCCGCAGCGCGAGGTCGGCGACGGCGACGCCGGCGGCGTCCAGGCGGCGCACCGCCTCGGCGAGCACCCCTGGACCGGCCGCCGGCATCGTGACCAGGCGCGCGTCGGCGTCCACCAGCGGAGTCCCGCCGGCCAGGCTCTCCAGGGCTCTGGCGGCGGCTCGCAGGTCGCCGCCGGCCGGCCGAACCTCGATCACCTGCCCGCCCGCGTGGGCCTTCAGCTCGTCGCTGGAGCCCTCGGCGATCACCCGGCCAACGTCGAGCACCACGATCCGGTCGGCGAGCTGGTCGGCCTCCTCCAGGTACTGGGTGGTGAGCAGGACGGTGGTGCCGTCGGCGACCAGCTCGCGGATCGTGCCCCAAAGGCCGATGCGGCTGCGCGGGTCCAGCCCCGTGGTCGGCTCGTCGAGGAACAGCACCCGAGGCCTTCCGACCAGGCTGGCCGCCAGGTCCAGGCGCCGCCGCATCCCGCCCGAATAGGTCCGCACCAGCCGGTCGGCGGCGTCGGCCAGGTCGACCAGCTCGAGCAGCTCGGCGGCGCGCTCGCGCCGCTGCTTGCGCGGCAGCTCCAGCAGGTTCCCGATCAGCTCGAGGTTCTCGCGGCCGGTCAGCGGCTCGTCCACCGCGGCGAACTGGCCCGTCAGGCCGATCTGCGCGCGGGCGGCCATCGGCTGGCGGGACAGGTCGTAGCCGGCGACCACGGCGCGCCCCGCGTCGGGCTCCAGCAGCGTGGTCAGGATCCGCACGGTGGTCGTCTTGCCGGAGCCGTTGGGCCCGAGCAGCCCGAGGACGGTCCCGGCCGGCACCCTCAGGTCCACCCCGTCGAGTGCTCTGGTGGGGCCGAAGTGCTTGACCAGGCCTTCAGCCTGGATCGCGGTGGTCATCATGCCTCCTGTCGCGTTCGCGCGGGCTCGTTCGCCCATGAGCGGTCCGCGACACCGTGCGCCACCGCGCCGACAGTCTCCTGAACCCCGGCTGTCAGCCCTTGCAGCGGGCTGACAACCGGGACGGGTGGCTACAGCGAGTAGGGGCCGAACCTGGCCCAGGCCACCACCACGGCCAGGATGAACAGGAGGGCGTTGATCCCGATCTCCTGCCGCTCGCCCTTGCGCTGGTGATGGACCGCGGCCAGCACCATCAGCAGCGCCAGGCCGGACGCGGCCAGCGGGACCAGCACGGTGGCGATGCCGGTGACCGCCGGCACGATCAGTCCCAGGCCGGCCAGCACCTCGAGCGCCCCGACGGTCTTCACGCCCGTGTCGGAGTAGTCCTCGACCCAGCCCATGTTGGTGGCCAGCCGCTGGCGAGGCTGGCTGACCTTCATGGTCCCCGCCCCGAGGAAGGCTGCGGCGAGCAGCACCTGCACTACCCAGATGACGACGTTCACGGCGATTCCCCTCTCGGGTCGGCGAACGGCTCTCCGTCCGCGATCTTTCACCACAATACGGAGGCTACCCTCCATATTCCAAACTCGGGTCTGGATGCGGAGCGGCGGCCAGCCGCTCAGCCGGCTTCCAGCAAGGGATGCGGGCGCCGCCAGGCACGCCGATCCGCGGGATGTTTGCTTTAATGGGCTGAAGGAACGTCCCGCACAACCGGTCGGCCATGCAAGCCTGCTGCCCGATGAGACAGGAGCGTGCATGGCCACACTCGAGGACCCGCGCACGGCCACGGCTCTGGAGTCGACGGCGCGGTCGCTCCCATCAGTTGCGGCCCGCGGCAGCGACTACGCCGATCTGTCCCGCCGGATCAGGCGCTCCGGGCTGCTGGACCGCAGGCCCGCCTACTACTGGGCGAAGATCGCCTCGACCACCGGCATCCTCGCCGCCGGATGGGCCGCCTTCCTTCTGCTGGGGGACTCGTGGTGGCAGGTCGCGGTCGCCGTGTACCTGGCCTTCGCGTTCACACAGGTCAGCTTCCTGGGCCACGACGCCGGGCACCGCCAGGTCTTCCGGACCAAGCGAGCCAACGGACTCCTGGGCCTGGCGCTGGGCAACCTCCTCGTCGGGCTCAGCTTCGGCTGGTGGGTCGGCAAGCACAACCGCCACCACAGTCACCCCAACCAGGTCGACCTGGATCCTGACATCACCATCGGCGCCGTCGCGTTCACCGCCGACCAGGCGCGCTCCAAGCGCGGCGTCACCCGGTTGATCGTCAGGTACCAGGCGTACCTGTTCTTCCCGATGCTGCTGCTGGAAGCGATGCACCTGCACGCCGCGAGCGTCCGTGCGGTGGCGCGCGGCGCGGTCAAGCTGCACGTGGTCGAGGCGCTGCTGCTGGTCGCCCACGGCATCGGCTATCTGGCCGGGCTGCTGCTGGTGCTGTCGCCACCGCGCGCCGCGGTCTTCCTGATCGTGCAGCAGAGCCTGTTCGGCCTGTACCTCGGCTGCGCCTTCGCGCCCAATCACAAGGGCATGCCGGTGGTGGAGGGCGGGGAGGACCCCGGCTTTCTCCGCCGCCAGGTGTTGACCTCACGGAACGTGCGCGGCGGCCGGCTCACGGACTTCCTCCTCGGCGGGCTGAACTACCAGATCGAGCACCATCTCTTCCCGAGCATGCCGAGGCCCAGCCTGCGCCGCTCGCAGCCGATCATCCGCGAGTTCTGCGCGGAGCGGCGGATCTCCTACAGCGAGACCGGGATCGTCCGCTCCTACGCCGAGGCGTTGCGCCATCTCCACCAGGCGGGTGCCGACCTTCGCCGGCCGGGGGGAGCCACCAGAAGCCAAGCGCGCTGATGCCGGGGGAACCGGAGCTTGCCGCCGGTCTGCTATGCTCGGTTGGTCCTACCCCCAGCGAGGGCGGTCAGCCCTCGCGGTCGTCACAGGGTCCGTACTCCGTTCGTACGCCGCCGGGTCGCCGGCATGGATCGTCCGCGCGCTGTATCGCACTGAGACGTCCATCCGACTCATGAACGGAGTCCCGTTCCACGTGTCTGTCGCAACTACCGTTCCGAACCCATCCCGCACGTCCGGCAGTTCCTTCGAGGACCTTGGCGTGCCTTCCGTCCTGACCGCCGTGCTCGCCCGGCGCGGCATCACCAACCCCCTTCCCATCCAGGCCCGCGCCCTCCCGGACGCGCTGGCGGGCCGCGACGTCCTCGGGCGGGCCGAGACCGGCTCGGGCAAGACGCTGGCGTTCGGCCTGCCGCTGCTGCTCCGCGTCGCGGCGCAGGCCGGCCGGAGCGCCACGCAGGCCGGCGGCGGCAGGGCCGCGCAGCCTGGTGGTCGGAGCGCCGCGGAGGCCGGCGGCGGCAGGGCTGGGCGCTCTTCCCGGACCCGGCCGTCCGCCCTGGTGCTGGTGCCCACCCGCGAGCTGGCCCGCCAGGTCCACGACGAGCTCGTCCCGCTGGCGAGGGCGCTCGGCCTACGGATGCTCGCCGTCTACGGCGGCGCGTCGATGCGCACCCAGGTGCAGGCGCTGCGGCGCGGCATCGATGTGGTGGTGGCGACGCCCGGGCGGCTGACCGACCTGCTGGGCCAGGGCGCCTGCTCCCTGGACGCCGTCGGCATCACCGTGCTCGACGAGGCCGACCACATGGCCGACATGGGCTTCCTGCCAGCCGTGACCTGGCTCCTGGATCGCGTCCCCTCCGCAGGGCAGCGGCTGCTGTTCTCGGCCACGCTCGACAATGGCGTCGACGTCCTGGTGCGCCGCTACCTCACCGATCCCGTGCACCACGCGGTCGGGCCGGCGGTCGGCGGCGTGGCGCGGACGGACCATCGCTTCGTCGAGGTGACCGCCCTCGACAAGGTCGCGGTCGCGGCCGAGCTGGCCGCCAGCTCCGGCCGGGTCCTATTGTTCGTCCGCACCAGGCACGGGGCCGCACGGCTGGCGCGCCAGCTCGGCCGCGCCGGGATCGCCGCCGGTGCGCTGCACGGGGACATGGCCCAGCACGCCAGGGAGCGCGCTCTGGCGGCGTTCGCCACGGGCCGGACTCCGGTCCTGGTGGCGACCGACGTCGCGGCCCGCGGCATCCACGTGGAGGGCGTCGACCTGGTCGTGCAGTTCGACCCGCCGGCGGAGGCAAAGGCCTACCTGCACCGGTCCGGCCGCACCGCGCGGGCGGGTGCCGCCGGCAGCGTCGTCACCCTGGTTCTGCCCGAGCAGGCGGCGGACGTCGCCGAGCTGCGTCGGCGAGCCGGCGTGGCGGGGGCGGGTCGTGCCGGTTCCGCGGCCGGCCGTCCTGGTGGTGCCGTCCGTCGGCGGCGGCCTCGTCACCGCGCCCGCGGTCCCCGTTGACGGGGAGCCGGTCGGCTCAGACCCCGATGGACCAGGGACCCGAGAAGCGCGCAGCGCAGATCTGGTAGCCGAGCGTGGTGTCGCCGGCTCCCAGCCCCGCGTACCACATGCGCAGGGAACCGTCACGGGATCGGACGGCGCACGGGGCGTTGACTCCGCGCGCCTCCGGGCCCTCCCCGGCAGCCTGGAGGGTGGTCCCATGGCGGTCCCACTCGACCCCGTCGCCAGAGGTCGCCATGGCGATGTCGACGCGCCTCGCGCCTTCGCTGGCGTGGAACATGTAGAAGGTCCGCGCCATCACGATCACGCAGGGATACGAGGTGGCCAGCTCGCCCTCCGCCGGCTCCAGGACCGGCCCGACGCGATCCCACGAGGCGCCGGAGGACGAGACCGCCGCGAGGATCACCGCGCGCCGGCTGTCGTTGGAGCCGTCGTAGCCGGTGAAGAACAGCCACCAGCCCGTCTCGCCGCGCACCAGGCAGGGATGGCTGGCGCCGAGGGAGTCCTGTGCGCCGCGCTGCAGGATGGTGCCCTGCGGCGTCCACTGGCGGCCGTCCTCCGAGGTGGCCATGTGCAGCCGGGTCCGCTGGCCGTCGAAGCCCCCGTAGGCCATCAGGTAGCCGCTCGCCGTGCGCACGACGCTGGGGGATTCGACGCCGTACAGGTCGCTGTCGCCGCTCGATCCGGCGTCCATCGCGATCCCTTGGCGCTCCCACTTCCGCCCAGGTCGCTGGACCGCCGTCAGGATCCGTCCGGTGGTGCCGTCGTGGCCCGAGTACCACATCCGCCGGGCGCCGTCCTCCTCGAGGACCCAGGGGCGGGACATCCGCACAGCGTCCGGCTCACCGGGCCGTCCCAGCGTCAGAATCGTTCCCTCACGCACCCATCCCACCGGTCACACCTGCCCACCGCGGCTGAACCGTCGGTCGGGGATCTGGTCACGGTGCACGTAGCACCAGTCGTCCGGATTGTACCGGGAGAGTTTGGTCGTACAGCCCGCAGCGGCGCAGACCCTGTTTTCACCGAACGAGCGGATGAGCTGTCTGCCGCCAATCCAGCCGGGGTTGCTGTGTGTCCTTGCCATGTCGCACCGCTCTCGATAGTCGTGACGCCGCATGGAGCATCGCCACGACCTCGACGGCACGCCGGGCAGCACCCTCGTGCGCCAGCGATCGATACAGCTCACCGGCAGTGTGAGTCTACGCTTGGTGTGGGGCACGGGCACGCACCAGCAAGACGAGGAGCCAACGCGATGACGCAGTCGAACGAGCTCACCTGGGACGAGGCGATGCACCGGGCGCATCAGGCCGTCACGGTCTCTGAGCAGCTCTATAACGAGATCGACGAGCCCGAGGGTCGTACCAACGTCGACATCGAGAAGCACCTTCGCAGGGCCGAGGTGAAGGCGAGCCACGCAAAAGTATGGGTGGCGATCGCCCAGGCGCTGGGGACGCAGGGCGACCGGTACTGAGCAGGCGTGTCATCCGGCGCGCCGAGGCTCGGCACCACCGCATTCCCCAGTTCCGCGCGCTTATCCACAACTTGCGCGACCCGGGCTTCCTTCGTCGATGAGAAGAAGCTAGCATTCCCGCCGACATCGGCTGTCGGCGGGGGGTGGGGCGTGAGGGGGACTCGGACCGGCGTCTTCGGGATCGTGCTGGCGCTCTTGCTCGCGTTCGGCGCTTCGGTGCCGACGACCGCCACGGCCGCGTCCGCGGCGGCGCCAGGTGGGCCCGGTGCGCTCTCGCACTTCGACCTCGCCCGCAAGGACTGCCTGGGCACGGCTCGCAACCGCACCTCGAAGGTCTGGTACACGGTCGCGGGCGGCGTCCTCTCCGACGTCTACTACCCGACCGTCGACAACACCAACGTCGAGACGATGCAGTACATCGTCACCGACGGGTCCACCTTCACGGACCTGCAGACCCGCGACATGACCTACACGGTGCGGGCGCTCGACCCCGGCGGGATGGCCTGCCAGGTCACGGCCACCGCCAGGAGCGGGCGCTACCGGATCGTCACCGACTACCTGACCGATCCGGACCGCGCCACCGTGCTGCTCCACACCAGGTTCCAGCCGCTGGTCGGCGCCACCGGGGACTACCGGCTGTACGTGCGGCTGGACGCGACCGTGAACGGCAACGGGGGCGGTGGCACGGACAACGCCGGCGCCGACACCGGCACCGTCGACGTCTCGACCGGGCATCCGGTGCCGGTCGCGATCGACACCAGCACCGCCACGATCGCGGCCAACCGCGACTACGCAACCCCCGTGTTCGCGGCGCTTCGGCCTTCGACCCCGTTCACGCAGGTGAGCAGCGGCTTCGCCGGCACCGACTCCGACGGCCTGGTGCAGCTCGACCGGGACCGGGCGCTCGGCGACACCTTCACGGACGCGGTCAACGGGAACCTCGTCCAGACCGCCAGGCTGGAGCTGGACCGCGGCGCGGGGGTGACGCTCGCGCTCGGCTTCGGCGCGACCCAGGCGGAGGCGGTCCAGACGGCCGGCGCGAGCCTCGGCAACCGCCTGGACAGCGTGCTGGCGCGGTACATGGCCGGGTGGATCGCCTACGACGCCGGCCTCCGGCAGCCCGGACACGCCTTCCGAGGACTGCCGCCCAGCCGGCAGGCTGCCCTCACCCGCGCGTACGACCTGTCCGCCAACGTGCTCAAGGCGTCCGAGGACAAGACCTTCAAGGGCGCCGTGGTGGCGTCGCTGGCGTCGCCATGGGGACAGGCCGTGGCGGCCGGCAACTCGACGTCCAACTACTTCGGCTCCTACCGCGAGGTGTTCGCGCGCGACCTCTACGAGACCTTCACCGGCCTGCTGCTCGACGGAGACCTGGCCACCGCCCGCGACACCGTGCGCTTCCTGTTCGAGCGCCAGCAGCTCCCGGACGGCTCGATGCCCCGCAACAGCCTGGTCAACGGCAAGCCCGCGCCCGACACGTTCGGGACGCAGCTGGACGAGGTCACCTATCCGATCCTGATGGCCCTGCAGGCCGGGATCACCGACAGGGCGTTCTACCTGGCCCACGTCAAGCGGGCGGCCGACTTCGCCATCAGCCACGGGCCGAGCTTCGGCGCCGAGCGCTGGGAGGAGCAGAGCGGCTTCTCGCCCTCGACCATCGCGGCCGAGGTCGCCGGGCTGGTCGCCGCGGCCCAGATCGCCGACCTGGCCGGCGACCGGGCCTCGGCGCGCGTGTACCGGGGTGTCGCCGACGACTTCCAGCGCTCGGTGAAGGGCTGGACCATCACCACCAACGGCCCCAGGAGCCCACGGCCGTACTTCATCCGGCTCTCCAAGACCGGTGACCCCGACGCGGCCATCACCTACAACGTCGGCAACGGCGGCCCGACCCTCGACCAGCGCGAGGTCATCGACGCCGGCTTCCTCGAGCTGACCCGCCTCGGGCTGTTCCGGGCCGACGACCCCGACGTGGCCAGGTCTCTCCAGGTCGTCGACGCGACCATCCGGTCGCAGACACCCAGTGGGCCGGGCTGGCACCGTTACAACGGCGACGGCTACGGCGACGGGAACGCCGACGGCCACCCATGGGCACCGTCCAACAAGGGCAACGGGCACCTGTGGCCGGTGCTGGACGGTGAGCGGGCCGAGCACCACATCGCCGTGGGCGATCAGGCCACCGCGCTCGGGCTGGCGGAGGCCATGTCCCGCTTCGCCGGCGGCGTCGGCCTCATCCCCGAACAGGACTGGGAGAACCCCGACCTGGCGCCGTCGCCGTTCGGCACCGCGCCGGAGGTCGCCTCGATCGGCTTCGTCAACGGCCAGCCGGCCGGCTCGGCCGCGCCGCTGACCTGGTCCGCGGCCCAGTTCGTGCGGCTGGTGCGCGACCTGGACGCCCGGCACCTGCTCGAGCAGCCAGCCGACACGGTCAGCCGCTACGTCACCCGTCAGCAGGGCGCCACCACGTTGACCGTCACCGCCCCTGCGGACCGGACGGCGGTGCCCGGCTCCCCGGTGACCGTCAGCGGCACGTCGGCGCCTGGCAGCACCATCGATGTCTCCGCCACCAACACCGAGCGGGACTCCGAGAACACCGTGGTCACCACGACGGCCGGGCAGGACGGCGCCTGGACCGTCCAGGTGCCGATCAACGGCGGCACGATCGTCCTCGACGCGGTCGCCACCGCCGGCGACGGCGGCACCGCGCACGTGCAGCGGACGGTCGTGCTGGACTTCACGCCGGGCACGGTCCTGCTGGACGTCGGCGACCCGGACGGCGACGACAACGGGCCAGGCAACTACGCCTACCCGACCTCGTCCAACTTCCAGCCGGGCGCCTTCGACCTGCAGCGCTTCCAGGTCCTGGACGACGGCACCAACGTCATCTTCCGGGTGCGGACCAGGGACCTCACGCCAACGTTCGGGAGCCCGCTCGGCGCGCAGCTCGTCGACGTCTACGTGCACGATCCCGCCGCCTCCAAGACCTCGACAGCGGCGTCGTTCCCGCAGCGCAACTACTCGATCGCGGGCAGTTCGGCCTGGAGCAAGCTGCTGGAGGTCCAGGGCTTCGGGCAGCGCTACGTCGACGCCGGCGGGGCGACCCTGGGCGCCATCACCATCAGGGCCAACGAGATCTCGCGCTTCATCACCTTCAGCGTGCCCAAGTCGTCGCTCGGGCAGCCGGGGCCGGGCTGGGGCTTCACCGTGGTCCTGACCGGCCAGGACGGGTTCAGCCCGGACCAGGCCCGCGGCTTCGCGCCCACGCCGCAGGAGTTCGCCTTCGGCGTGTGCGCCGCGCCGTCGACCGATCCGCACTGCACGGCCGATCCAGGCAGCGTGCCCAAGGCGGTGGACGTGTTCACGCCGGCCGGCGTCGAGCAGTCCGACGAGCTCGACTACACGGTGCACCAGCCGGTGACGCTCCAGGCCGTCACCATCCAGCAGTAACCCCATGGGCCGTGGCCAGTAACCCCATGGGCCGTGGCCCGGGAGCCACCGCCCGCGGGATGCGTCGCCGTACGGCTACCAGTGGCAGTTGGACCGTGCCCACTTCGTGCTGTTCGACTCCCGCCGGGACTCCGTTCCCCCGCACCGAGTGGGTCATCGCGGGGCTGGACTGGCCGCAGGCGCGCCACGCCGGAGCCCGCAGGGTCTGGGTGCACCGGGCCTTCGGGCAGGCGCTCTGGCGCCTGCCGCGCGGGCGATGAGTCAGGGCGGTCGGTGGCGACCGCGTCGCCCCGACGGCGGGCTCGGCGGCTCGGCGGGCTTGGTGGGCTCAGGATCGTGGCTGGAACAGCTCGACGGGATTCCCTGAGGGGTCCTCGACCAGGACCTGGTCGCCGCCGATGCCGTGGACGATCTGGTTGCGGAAGCGCGCGCCGGCCGCCTCCAGCCGATCGACCTCGGCCTCCAGGTCCGAGACCTCCAGCGAGAACCGGTTCCAGCCGCCGGGCTCCGGCCGCCGCCCGTCGGGCATGATCTGACCGCCGCCGCCCTGACCGCTCGGAGCGCTGAGCAGCAGACGCAGGTCGCCCCGGGCCAGCATGGCGAACGTGGGCGCCGGCTGCATCTCGACCTCGAACCCGAGTTGATCGCGGTAGAAGCCGATCGCGGCGTCCACGTCATCGACGATGTAGCGCACGCTCACCGTTGTCATCGAATGGTTCCTCCTGTCCGCGCGACGACGGGCCCCTGGCGACCCGAAGCCGTCAGCAAGCGTTCCACTCCGGAGGGCCCATCTCAAGGCGAGCAACGGGCGGCGGCGCGGCGAGGCGGGCGCACCGCGGATCCAGCGACCGATGCGCCGGCGCCGGCTCTCACTGGCGGGATGGCAGCGGGACCTGGTCCAGGACGTAGTAGACAGCGACCACGAAGTGGCCGGCGAGCGTGAGCGGGGCACTCAGCCATGCCAGGCCCAGCAGCGCGAGGTAGGCGAGGTTGCCGATGGTGAAGCGGCGGAGGGCCACCCGCTCCTCCGCCCGGTTCATGGGGCGGTCGAGCAGCCGCCCGCCCCGGACCGCCCACCACCACAGCACGCCGAAGCTGGCGCCCATCAGGAACATCACGGCGCTGTAGGCGAACGCGGCGGGGTGCGAGTTGGTGGGCTCGGTGAGGTGCTCGGCCAGCAGCGCGGTCGGGAACGGGATGGCGGCGACGAACAGCAGCAGGACCAGGTTGGAGAACAGCAGCACGCGATCGACCCGCGCGATCTGCCGGAAAACGGCGTGGTGATTGACCCAGATGATGCCGATGATCAGGAAGCTCACCACGTAGGCGGCGTAGTGCGCCACGGCGCCCCGCTGCAGGAGCTGCCCGCCGAGGGTCGGGCCCTCGCCAGGGTGCAGGTCGAGCGCGAGCAGGGTGATCGCCACCGCGAACACCCCGTCGCTGAACGCCTCCACACGGTTGGTCTCCATCGGGGAATGCAACCACACCCCGGGATCGACCGCCTTGATCATTGCGCCGTGCAGGCCGCCGGCGCCCGGGTGGCTACACGCACCAGGCCGACGGCGCACCGCGTGGCTGCACCCACCAGGCCGCCGGCCCCTTGTGGGTGAAGGCCACCGCGACCTGCTCGCCGTTCAGCGGCCGGCCAGCGTGCTGCGGCGCTCCAGCAGGAGCACATCGCGCCAGCGGCCGTCGAGCTGGCCGATCCGCTCGCGGACGCCGACGACGCGAAAGCCGCAGCACCGGTGCAGCGCCAGGCTGGCGGTGTTCTCAGGGAAAATTCCGGTCTGGAGGGTCCAGATGCCGGCCTGCTCGGCACGGCCCACAAGCTCGCCCAGCAGCCAACGGCCGACTCCACGGCCCCGCGCGCGCTCGGCGACGTAGATGCTGTTCTCGGCCACGCCCGCGTAGACGCAGCGATCGGAGACGGGCGCCAGCGCCGCCCACGCGAGCACGTCGCCGTCCCGGTGGCCACAGCCGGTCCGGGCGACCAGCCGGTGCTCGGACAGGTGGCTCTGGTCCCAGTGCTCCCAGCTCGGCAGGCCGGTCTCGAAGGTCGCGTTGCCGGTAGCGATGCCCTCCCCGTAGATCGCGGCGACCGCCGGCCAGTCGGTGGGCTGGAGCGGCTCGATGCGGAGGACCCTCGACTGGCCTGCCAGGTCCTCGGACTTGCCGCCGACGGCCGGGCCGGCTGGCGGTGCGGGGTCCTTGCTCATCCTGCGATCTCCTGTTGGCGCTGCTGGATGGCCTGGCCGCCGGGCAGGCACTGCACGCCCTGGGCTCGTGGTAGCTGGCCCATGACCAGCTCCGCCGCGGTCGGGAACGCCTCGAGGCAGCGCTGGTTGAACCGGTAGAGCCTGGCGGTCCCCTTCGGAGCGGCCTGCACGAAGCCGACCTCGGCGAGCAGCTTCAGGTGGTGGGAGACGGTGGACTGGCCGATGTCGACCGCCTCGACGATCTCTCCCACCGTCATGGGCCGCCCGGCGTCCGCGAGCAGGTTGCAGATGACGACTCGGTTGGCATCGGCCAGCGCTTGGAACCAGCGGGCGTAGGTCTGCGCGGAGGCGCGGTCGATCTTCATCGTTGATCGACGATAATCGATGGAGTCATGGCAGGCAACCCCGCTCACGGTCAAAGCGAAATCTTTTTCCCATCCCAAGCTTGCTCGAAATAGCACTGGGGACCGCTGAGGTGCTGCTTTTTGCGTGGCCATGGGGGTCCAACGCATGGCATGAGGGATCAGCAACCGGGATTGGTTGCATTGCTTGCCGAGACCTCTCTGGCGCCTTACCGGCATCGCCTTCCTCGTTCACCGCTGGTGAACATCCACGTGGATCAAGCCAAGCAGCGTGTTCACTTGGTCGGACCGGTCCATAAGGCGGGCCGAAATGTCTTAGGAGTGTTTGAGAACTGAGTTGGTTGCTATTGGTCGTCCGCCGCGAGGTACTCCCGGATGCGGTGGCGGTGGCCTGCCCCGGAGACTCACGCGTGCCCTCCCAGCCAACCAGCGTCAGCGGAGAGCCGGTGACCAGGAGTGGGGCTAGCCCTACCGGGGTTGGCCAGCCTGCTCCATTGGGCTGGGGGAACGGTCGGGCGAGGCTGTGGGAACCGATCCTCGAGCGGAGAGGCTCTCATGGCAACCGAACGCGAACCGATCCCGCGCCGCGCCCAGCGACGTCCCATCATCGAGCGCATCGCCTCCTGGAGCGCCCACCACCGGGCCGTGGTCATCTTCGGCTGGCTCGCGCTCGTCATCGTCCTCGTCTTCGCCGGCCAGGCCCTCGGCACCAGGCAGCTCGGCAACCAGGCCACCCCTGGCGAGGCGGGGCGGGCCGAGCGGATGCTGTCCCGCGCGGGCGTCAGCGATCCGATCAGCGAGAGCGTGCTGATCCAGGATGCGGGCGGGGGCCGGACCGTGGACGACCCGGCGCTGCAGGGCGCGATCCGAGATGTGGTCGCCACCCTCGGCCGCTTCCCGGGCACCGCCGCCCAGATCCGCTCTCCGCTGCAGGCGGCCAACGCCGGCCAGGTCTCGCGTGACCGCCGCTCGGCCCTGGTCACCTTCGTGGTCGACCGGATCGACGTCAGAGTCGCTGAGCAGGCGGTCGCCCCGGTCGAAGCGGCAGTCAAACAGGTTCAGGCCCGCCACCCGGGGCTGCGCATCGAGCAGGCGGGCCAGGCCAGCGTCAGCCGCGCGTTGGACGACACGCTCGGCAAGGACTTCCACCGTGCGGAGCTGTCGGCGGTCCCGGTGACGCTGGCGATCCTGGTTGTCGCCTTTGGCGCGCTGCTGGCTGCCGGCATCCCGGTGCTGCTGGCCGTCAGCGCGGTCATGGCCGCGCTGGGACTGCTGGCCCTCGCCAGCCACTGGGCGCCGGTCACCGACTCGGCCGCCACCATGATCCTGCTGATCGGCTTGGCGGTAGGCGTCGACTACTCGCTGTTCTACTTGCGTCGCGAGCGCGAGGAGCGCGCGGGCGGCCACGACACCGCCCGCGCGATCCGCATCGCGGCGGCCACCTCCGGCCGCGCGGTGGTGGTCTCCGGCCTGACCGTACTGATCTCCATGGCCGGACTGCTGGTCACCGGGCTCGCCGACGTCAACGGCATCGCCATCGGCACGATCCTGGTCGTCGCCGTGGCCATGGCTGGGTCGGTGACCGTCCTACCCGCCGTGCTCGGCTGGCTCGGCCGCTGGGTGGACCGGGGCCGCGTCCCGCTGGTCGGCCGGCGCCGCACCCGTCCAGGCGACTCCAGGCCGTGGGGCGCGATCGTCCGGCAGGTCCTGCGCCACCCACTGGTGTGGGGCGGCGTGGCCGCGCTGCTGCTGGTCGGCCTGGCAATCCCGGCGACGGGCCTGCGCCTGGTGCAGCCGAGCCTGCAGCAGGAGGTGCCCGGCGGTCTGCCGGCGATCCGGACCCTGGAACGCATCCAGGCCGCCTTCCCCGGCGGTCCCGAGCCCGCCGAGATCGTGATCGCCGGGCGTGACCTGGACCGGCCGGAGCTGAGCCGTGCCATCGGCGAGCTGCGACGGCGCGCGGTCGCCACGGGCCAGCTGCGCGAGCCGATCAGCCTCACCCTCAACCCCGGTCGCACCCTGGCGGTGGTCCAGGTGCCGCTGGCCGGCAACGGCACCGACGCCGCCTCCGAGCGGGCGCTGGCGAGGTTGCGCAACGACGTCATCCCGGCCACCATCGGCGCGGTCCCCGGGGTGAGGGTGGCGACCACCGGCCTGACCGCCAGCAACCACGACTACAACCAGGTGCTGGTGCGCCGCGCTCCGCTGGTGGTTGGGTTCGTGCTGGTGCTGGCGTTCGGGCTGCTGCTGGTGAGCTTCCGCTCGCTGGCGATCTCGCTGACCGCGATCGGGCTCAACCTGCTCTCGGTCGGCGCCGCCTACGGGCTGCTCAAGCTCATCTTCCAGGACGGCCGCCTGGAGGGCCTGCTTGGCTTCCGCGCCTATGGCGGCATCGTGCCCTGGCTGCCGCTGTTTCTGTTCGTGGTGCTGTTCGGCCTGTCCGCCGACTACCACGTGTTCATCCTCAGCCGCATCCGGGAGGCCCACGACCGCGGTGCCTTGACCCAGACCGCCATCGAGCATGGCATCCGCCGCTCAGCAGGGGTGGTCACCAGCGCGGCCGTGGTGATGGTGGCGGTGTTCGCGATCTTCGCCACGCTGTCGGATGTCACCTTGAAGATGGTCGGCGTCGGCCTGGCCGCCGCGATCCTGCTGGACGCCACCGTGGTCCGGGGCGTGCTGGTCCCGGCGGTGATGGGGCTGCTCGGCGAGCGCAACTGGTACCTGCCGCGCTGGCTTGCCTGGCTGCCAGCCGTCAACCTGGAGGGACCCGCGTCGACGCCCGCCGCGGGTAGGCCGCAGCGCGTCGGCTCTTGAGCGGGGGAGCTGGAGGAAGGCATGGGGGTTACGGGGCCGCGCGGGAGGCGGTCGCTGCGCCGGCTCGCGCAGGCGCTGGGGGCGGTGGTCGCCTGGGACACGTGGGTGGCCACCGGCTACCTGCTGGCGACGTTCCCGCTCGGGGTGTTCTGGTTCACGATCGCGGTCACCGGCCTGGCCGTCGGGGTTGCTACGGCGATCGTCTGGGTGGGTCTGCCGATCCTGTTCCTATCGGCGGTCCTGTGGCGGCTGGGTGCCCGCGCCGAGCGCGCCCTGCTGCGTGGCGCGCTTGGGATCGACATTCCAGACCCGTACCGGCCGCCGCCGGCCGGGTCGCTGGCCGGCCGGTTCAGAGCGCGGCTCACCGATCCGACCACCTGGCGGGACTTCGCCTACCTGGTCCTGCTGCTGCCGCTCGGGGTGCTCTGGCTGGCTCTGGTCCTGACCGCTTGGGGGGTGCCGCTGGCCCTGCTGTTGACGCCGCTGTGGTACCGGCTGGTGCCGGCGGGCGCCGGGATGCTCCACAACGGCGCAGGGCTGAACCTGGTCGACACGCTGCCCAAGGCGCTGGCCGCGGCGCTGGCCGGCTTGCTGCTGTGCCTCGGCGCCGCGCACCTGGTCCGTGGCATGGCCTTCCTGCACGGCCGGATCGCCGCCGGCCTACTCGGCCCCACCCGCCGGGCCGAACTGGTCGCCGGCGTGGAGGAGCAGCGCGCCAAGCGGGCCATGGCGGTGGATGTGGCCGCGGCCGAGCGGCGCCGCATCGAGCGCGACCTCCATGACGGTGCGCAGCAGCGGCTGGTCGCCCTGGCCATGGACCTCGGCATGGCCAGGGAGAAGTTCGCGGGCGACCCGCAGGCGGCCAGGACCCTGCTCGATGAGGCCCACGACGAGGCCAAGCGCGCCCTGGCCGAGCTGCGCAACCTTGCCCGCGGCATCCACCCGGCGGTACTCACCGACCGCGGCCTGGACGCGGCCGTCTCCGCCCTGGCCGCCCGCTCGCCAGTGCCGGTCGAGGTCGACATCGACCTGCACGACCGGCCCCCGGGCGCGATCGAGTCGACCGCCTACTTCGTGGTCGCCGAGGCGCTCGCCAACGTGGCCAAGCATGCCGCCGCCACCCATGCACAGGTCCGCATCACCAAGCAGGGCGGGCGGCTGGTGGTGGAGGTGCGCGACGATGGCGTGGGCGGCGCCGATCCGGCTGGCGGCAGCGGCCTTGCCGGCCTGGCCGACCGGGTGGCCTCCATCGACGGCCGCCTGACGGTTGCCAGCCCCCAGGGCGGTCCCACCGTGGTCCGGGCGGAGCTGCCATGCGGATCGTGATCGCCGAGGACTCGGTGCTGCTGCGCGCCGGACTGGAGCGGCTGCTTGCCGACGGCGGCCTGGAGGTGGTCGGCACCGTCGGCGACGGACCCGGGCTGATCGCCGCCGCCGCCGCGCTGCGGCCCGACATCGCCATCGTCGACGTGCGCATGCCCCCGACCCACACCGACGAGGGCCTGCGCGCCGCCCTGGAAGTCCGCCGCCTCGTCCCCCAGACCCGCATCCTGGTCCTCTCCCAGTACGTGGAGGAGCGCTACGCGCTGGAGCTGATCGGCGCCAGCGCCGAGGGTGTCGGCTACCTGCTGAAGGATCGGGTCGCGGACGTGTCGGAGTTCCTCGCCGCGGTGCGGCGGGTGGCCGGTGGCGGCACCGCGCTGGATCCGGAGGTCGTCGCGCAGTTGCTCGGGCGGCGCCGCCGTGGCAGTCCACTGGACGCGCTCAGCCCGCGCGAGCGGGAGGTGCTCGGGCTCATGGCCGAGGGCCGCAGCAATGCGGCCATCGCCGCCCAGCTGGTGGTGACCGAGGGCGCGGTCGAAAAGCACATCAGCAGTATCTTCGCCAAGCTCGGCCTGCCCGACACGCCAAGCGACCACCGCCGCGTGCTGGCGGTGCTCACCTACCTGCGAAGCTGAAGCGCGCGGCTCAGCGCCCCGCGGACGCCACGACGATGTCGCCGTTGCTGGTGCGCAGGACCAGCTTCCGGGCGGCGGCCGGGTCGGTCCTCACCCCGATGCTGGTCTTGGCGTCGCTGGTGCTCTGCTGCACGGCGTATGGGCCGCTGTTGGCCGGCACGGTCACACGGATGCCCGCGTCGGAGGTGCGGGCATCGACCCGCTCCGGCGCGACCAGCAAGCTCAGCGTGACACCGCTATTGCTGGTGCTGGCCTGGACGTCGGTGGAGCGCAGGTTGACGGCGGTGATCGCAGCGTTGCTGGTGTGCAGGCGCAACAGCCCGCTGGCGCCGTCGACGGTGATCCCGGCGTCGTGGCCCTGCAGGTCGAGCGGGCCGGCAAGCCCGCTGGTGTGCACACCGCCGGAGTGGTTGACGACCCTGAGGACCAGGTCCGGTGGGACCCGCAGGTCATAGCGCCCGGCGCAGAAGATCATGACCCCCGAGCGTGGGCAGCCGTCCCGCAGGGTCAGGGTGTCACCCTGGAGGCGCTCGACGGGCCTCGGCTTGCGCAACGAGTCGTTCTTGAGGTGGCGGTCGACCTCGACCACGCCCGACCGGCCGGCGGTGATCCGCACCGTGCTCACTTGGGCGTCGATCACCAGGCGGGTACCGGCCACCGGGAAGCTCCTATGGGCCTGGCTGCTGGTCAGCGTGAGGAACCCCACCCCCACCCAGACGCCGAATGCGACCAGCACGAGCGCGAACAGGCCGAGGAACAGGCGCAGGCCGCGGCGGGACGACCTGGTTGCCCCGGCAGTGGTGCTCCCTGCCATCGCATGGCTCCCTGTGGTCGGCTCGGTGTGGCGGACGCTGCCAGCATGGGCATCGTAGGGCCAGCCCCGGCCGCTCGCCCATCGGGCTACCCGGCCCTCACGGGTAGGGGTAGCCCCACCTCCCTGGATCCGTGTGCCGGGACCGCGGGTGGTCGAGCGCCCCACACCGCAGTCTGTGGCCTTGATCTCCTGGTTGGCGTGGAAGAGCGACCAAACCCTTGCACCGGACCAGGAGCCCCCATGAGGTTGTACCGTGCCGCGCAGGGTGGCCGGCCGCCCAAGCACCCGCTGCGTCAGATCATCGACGCGATCCGCTACCTGGTACGTAGCGGCTGGGCCTGGCGGCTGCTGCCCAGCGACTTCCCCCACCAGGCACGGTGTACTGGTGGTTTGCCAAGTGGGCCGCCGACGGCACCCTGGACCGCATCCACGATGCCCTCCGCGAGCAGGTCCGCGTCCAGGCAGGCCGGAGGCCGACACCGTCGGCGGCGGTCATCGACTCCCAATCGGTCCGCGCGGCCGACACCGTCCCTACGGCCAGCCGCGGCTGGGATGCCGGCAAGAAGGTCAACGGCCGCAAACGCCACCTGGCCGTGGACACTATGGGGCTGCTGCTGGTCGTGCTGGTCACCGCCGCCAGCGTCCAGGACCGCGACGCCGCCCGGCCGCTGCTGTGGCGGCTGCGCGCCAGCTACCGCGGCATCCGCCTGTGCTGGGCCGATGCTGGGTATGCTGGCAAGCTGGTCGCCTGGGCGGCGGATGTGCTGCACCTGGTGGTCGAGATCGTCCGCAAGCGTGCTGGCCAGTCCACCTTCGAGGTACTGTCGCGCAGATGGGTGGTGGAGCGCACGCTTGCCTGGATCAGCAAGCACCGCCGCTGTGTGCGGGACTACGAGCGACTGCCCGCCCATCACGCCGCGATGGTCACCTGGGCCATGATCGCGGTGATGACCCGACGGCTTGCTCGTTCGCATCGACCACCATCCATCCAGACCAACACCGCATAACAGTTCTCAAGCACTCTCTTAGGACCAAAGGGCAATTGAGTAGGACGGCCGCCAGGCAGAGCATTACGGATGCGTAGGGTGCCAGCTTTACGTCATTGGACCAGGAAGGCGGGACTTTGGCCTGGTTACCCTTGATGCATGAGGAGCCGCGGGGCGATAGTGCGCCCCCCGGTGGCTCTCAGCCCCGAATTGGCACCACCCTGCTCATCCTTGACGAGACCACGGACATGCAGGCCGTTGTCGTTGCGCTGAAGGCGCGGGGACTGCGGCCGGTGATGATTTCGCTCGCCGAGGACGGCAAACAGGTCATCGCTGGCTGGCATCCCAATCGCCGAGGGGCACCGCTCGCGCTGCCTGCAGTTGCTGGTGCCGGTCGAGCCCGACGAGATCGCAGAGGGCGCGCGTCTGGTGATCGGCCCGCCATCCTCCGTCGGCTGCCGGACGCGATCGACCTCGGCATCGTGAAGATCGACCTCAGGGCCCGGATGGTGTTGGTCGACGGCGTGCCCGAGGTGCTGCCCCCCAAGGAGTTCGAGATCCTGGTGCAGCTCGCGCTGCAGCCGGGCGCCCCCCTGGACTCCGCCGAGCTGCTCGGCCGGGTGTGGCCCGGTTCGCGTTCGGCAACCGTCGACGACCTGCACACCCGTATCTGGCGGCTGCGCAGGATGATCGGCGATCACCGCCGCACCCGACCGCTGATCACCAACCGGCGCGGTTCTGGCTACGTGCTGAACATCGCGGTGCGGCCGCTGCTGTGGCCTCATCATGAGTGTTGCTGGCCGGGGGTGCCGTTTTTGGTCGCGGCGTTGAGGTTTCGGGGGCGGTGGGGCGGTTCCCGGAGTTGCGGCGCCGGTCCCGGTTGTTCGAGCTGGCGGGAGGGGGAATGCTGGTGGCGATCGGCCTGCTGCTGGTGACCGGCCTGTGGGACAGCCTCCTCAACCAGCTCCGGGTCTGGGCCGGATCCGTCAACCTCTCCATGTGAGGAGCCCCTCGACGGTAGCAGGGAGGATCGCGGTGGCCCGGTACGCGTTCGGGGACGGCGCCCCGTCCGCGCGGCGGCTGGGGCTGGTCGCCGAGGCTTTTGAGCCTCCAGCCGCGCCTTCCTGGCGCGCTTCGCCGGCCGGACGCTCGGTCTCGCGGTCGACCTCGGCTGCGGCCCGGGGCACACCACCCTGCTGGTCGACGAGGTGCTGCACCCGCGCCGGACGGTCGGGCTGGACCAGTCCGCGACGTTCCTGGAACTGGCCCGTGCGATGACGCGCCAGGGCACCGCTTTCCTCGAGCACGACGTGACCACGGTGCCGTTTCCCGAGAGCCCGGCGGACCTCGCCTACTGCCGGTTCCTGATGACGCACCTGCCCGAGCCGGCGGAGGTGCTCGCGGGCTGGGCTTCGCAGCTTGCCCCGGGAGGGTTGTTGCTGCTCGACGAGGTCGAGGAGATCCGCACCGACCATCCGGTGCTGCGCGCCTACCTCGACACGGTCGCCAGGCTGCTCTCCGCGCGCGGCCACCGCCTCGAGGTCGGCCACCTGCTGGAGTCGATGACCGATCCCGGCGACCTGCGGCGCGTCGACAGCCGTACCGTCCCGCTGTCCCCGCGCACGCGGTTGGTCGGCGAGATGTTCGGCCTCAATCTCACCGTCTGGCGCCACGACCCGCTGGTCGCCGAGGTGGCCACGCAGGCGCTGCTCGACGAGATCGCCGCCGGCCTCGACGGCCTCGCCGCGGGCGGGGAACACGCCGCGATCACCTGGCGACTGCGCCAGCTCGCGTTCGAGCGGCCGCGGCGAGGTACGCGCTGATCAGCGGGTGCGGCGCCGATGGAGTGCTGGAGGTCTGCGGCACGAACAGCGTCCCCACGATGAACCGGTGGCCCGGGAGCTCGACGACGCGGACCTCGCCGTCCTGGTCGACGCCGCTCACGGCCAGGCCGCTGCTGGTGAGGGCCTCGAGGTAATCGGGGTTGAGGCCGAACCGGCAGTAGTAGCGCTCGGTCGCGCTCGTGCTCCCGTAGGCCCGGTGCGCCAGCGAGCCCTCGATCAAGGTGACGTCCATGACCTGGCCGACCAGCGAGCAGGCCAGCTCGTTGATCAGCAGCCGCGAGGCGGTGGGGTCGTCCTCGGCGTGAGCGGCGTCGGGGATGCCGGCAACGTTGCGGGCGAACTCGATGACCAGGTGCTGAAAGCCCCCGCAGGTGCCGAGCAACGGCAGGTCGCGGGTGCGCGCATAGGTGATCGCCTCGAGTGCCCCGCGCATGCTCTGGTAGGGGCTCGCCGGCGCGATCCACAGCGCGTCGAAGCCGGCCAGGACCTGCTCGGCGGACCCTGCGACCTTGGGCGTGGCGATCCAGGCGACCTCGGCCCGCCAATCCCGGCGACGGGCGGAGTGGTCGACGGCTGCGCCGATGGCGAGGTGGGTGTCGTTGCGCTCCTGGTAGTCGCCGACCACGCCGATCCTGATCGCGTCCACGCCCCGGTCCTCCTCTGCTCGCCTGCCCGGTCGCCCAACCCTCGCGTGCCGGTGACGCCGCCGCAACCCAATTACCCGCGGGCCGTCAGAGGTCGAGGCGGTAGGCGATCACCATGAAGGGCCGACCGTTTCCCGCTTCGGGGCACTCGCCCTCCAGGCGCTCGGACCCGGCGGGCCGGAAGTCGAACGACGGCACGCGCCGGAAGCCCATCTGTTCGTAGATGACCACCGCGGCGGTCATGATCTCCGCCGTGTGCAGGCACAGCACCGGGGCGCCGGCGCTGCGCGCTCTCTCGATGCACGCCTGCATCAGCAACCGGCCGATCCCTTGCCCGCGTGCCGCGGGGTCGACCCCCAAGGCACGCACCGCGGCCCATCCCGGCGGCCAACCGACGCCCGCGGTGCCGGCGTCCCGGTAGTAGGTCACCGTTCCGAGGATCTCACCTGCTTGCTCGGCGACCAGGAGACGGCCGGCACGGGCCCGGGGCTCCAGGTCGACGATGTCGGCGATATACGGACCGTAAATGGACGCCGGGACCGCTTCGGCGAACTGGCGATAGGCCGCGGCCAGCAGGTCGCGGATCGCCTCGTGCTCGCCCGGCTCCGCGTCCCGCACGGTCACGGCCGTGGCCTCCTCGGTCCGCGCGCTCAGCTCTGCATGAGACGACGTCACCACTGCTCCCCCGGTTCGGCTTCGGGCTCCGATGCTACGCGAACCCGCGGCGCCTTCGTCCGGCGGCGCGGGCGCGTACCTGGTATCAAATGGAGCCGAACACGGAGCGACCGAGAGGAGGGGGTGTGGGGGAGAGGCCGGGGCGTCCGAAGCTGGTGCTGGGCGTCTACGTTGTCACCGCAGCAGGGCTGGTGCCGGGCCGGGGCCACGCCGAGGTGGCCATCGGCGCCATCGAGGGCGGCGCGAACGCGGTCCAGCTCCGCGCGCCCGGGCACCGGGACGAGGAGCTGTTCCCGCTGGCCCAGGAGCTGGCCGACCGGTGCGGCGAGCGGGGCGTGCTGTTCGTCGTCGACGATCGCATCGAGCTGGCGATGGCCTGCGGCGCGGCAGGCGTGCATCTCGGGCAGGGCGACCCCTGGCAGGAGGCACGGATGCGTCTGGGTCCGGACCTGATCCTTGGCGTCAGCGTCGAGAGCACCGAGCAGGCGTCCGCGGCCGAGGCCGCCGGCGCCGACTACCTGGGCGTCACCGTGTTCGCCACCAGGACCAAGCCGGAAGCGGTCCCGGGAGGGCTGGAGCGGGTGCGCGAGATCAGCGCGGCGACCCGCCTGCCGGTGGTCGGCATCGGCGGGATCGACGCGTCCAACGCGCGCCAGGTGCTCGACGCGGGCGCCGCCGGGATCGCGGTGGTCTCGGCGGTCGCCGCCGCCCCCGACCCGGCCGCCGCCACGCGCACCCTGGTCGCCGCCGTCCGCGGCACCACCAGCGCCCCGCCCTTCCACCCCTGAGCCCGCATCGGGCTCCCGTGTCAGCCCTGCGCGCTCAGGGCCGCGATCAGCCATTCGAACGCGGGCACCGCGCTGGATCCACCCTCCAGCCGCTGGAGACTCACGCCGTCATCCCACCGCCCTCCTCGAGCCCTTGATCGACCATGTCGAGGAGGCGATGGGTGATGTCCTCGGTCTGGCGCGGTGGGAGGCCGCGCAGTGGACCGTCGATGACCAGCATGGCCAGGCCGTGCACGGCCGACCAGGCCAGGAACTCCGCGCCCGGGCGACGCCGGCGGGGCAGGACGCCCGCGTCGACGAGCTCGTCCAGCGCGGCCGCCAGGAGCTGGAACGGGGTCAGGCCGCTGTGCCCGGCCTTGGCCGGGTCGGCGGCGCCCTCCAGGTCCTCGGGGACCGAGAACGCGGTCCGGAACAGCCCCGGCTCGGCCTGGGCGAAACGCAGGTAGCCGGTCCCGACCGCTCGCAGTCGCGCACGCGCCGCGCCGGCGGGATCGCCGGAGCGCGGCAGCTCCGCCAGCTCCCGCTCGATCGCGACGGCCAGCGCCGACATCGCGGCCGAGGAGACCGCCCGCAGCAGCGCCAGGCGATCGGCGAAATGGCGGTACGCCGCGTTGGGAACCACCCCGGCCCAGCGCGTGGCCTCGCGGAGCACGACCGCGTCCGGACCGCCGCGGCGCGCCAGCTCGAT